>ERZ1034992.17-NODE-17-length-142454-cov-12.033490_pt1 | contig 142454 bp, 117 predicted proteins | sample MGYA00520695_ERZ1034992 | MGnify/ENA primary metagenome ERZ1034992 (study PRJEB33766, sample SAMN09781778) | gut metagenome | biome: gut microbiome | host: Homo sapiens | place: Madagascar | study: EMG produced TPA metagenomics assembly of the PRJNA485056 data...
GGAGAGGGCTGGGTGAGGGGGGGCCGCGGCAGATTCGTCGTTATCGTCGCCGGATCGGGAAACGTACTGGCAGGGGGGATTTGAAAGATCGGGGTGCCCGGACATGATGTCATTCCTGTTTGACAAGCTTTCTGGAGAATCAATGAATTTTCAAGGGGTTCTTTACAAATCCATTTGTAAAATTATAACTTTTTTTCCGGGGTGCAACCGTTATGGCCGGTAATAAAGTGTGCCCGGGTTTACAGACGTTTGCGTGCAGGGAATATGCTGTCTGTTCATCATGGTGACCTTACGGATGAGAAAATGGTGCTGTCAGTAAAACGGCCGGGACGGGAAAACGGTTTCAGGAACAGGCGGCAGGCGTTGCCAATCGGGGTGAAAACGGTTTATTGTGCAGACAGGTGGGCAACAGCAGGGAAGCGGGGGCCGTTTCTTATGGAAAAAAACATGGATGAAAAAATGGACGACCGGTCGGGACATGGCAGCGGCGTGACCGGAAAGAGCGGTCTGCCGCACATGACTATGATCGTCATCCTCGGTATGGCAGGGTTCGTGTCGGCGGCGGACAACTGGGTGATATCGGCGCTTCTGCCGGCCGTGGCCGCGGACTTCGGTACCGGTATCGTGACCGCGGCCGGTATGCTGACGGCTTATCTGGTTCCTTACGGGATCATGCAGCCCGTTTACGGTTATCTGGCGGACCGTTGGGGAAAAGCAAGGATTTTGAAAGGCGTTCTGTCGGGGCTGACAGCTGCGACAGCGGGCTGTGTTCTGGCTCCGGCTCTGGTATGGCTGATGATATGCCGTTTTGTGGCAGGCTTTTTCGCGGCCGGGATCATCGCGGTATCGCTGGCCATGATCGGCGATGAGACGGAGCCGGAAAAAAGGCCCCAAAGTGTCGGACTTTTTATGGGAATGGTATTTCTGGGGCAGGGAGTGTCCGCCGGATTCGGCGGTTTTTTCTCCGGATGGCTCGACTGGCGCATGACCTTTGTCTGTCTGATTGCGATCGCTCTGGTCACACTCTGGCTGTACCGGCGCCTGCCGGAAGGCCGGGTGGCACCGTCGCAAAACGCTTTTCTGTCCGAAACGATCAGGATCGTGCTTTCGGAAAAGGGACGGATCATTTTTCCGATGGCGTTTGCCGCCGGGTTTCTGGTGCTGGGAGCCTACAGTTATCTGGGGGCCTGTCTGCATGAGGTGGCTGACGCCCCCTATTCCCTGGTCGGACTGGTCGTGATGGGGTTCGGTCTGGCTTCGTTTGCGACCGGTTCACGGCTGGGATGGCTGTCGAGACGGTTTGCACCCCGTGTGCTGCTGGCTTCAGGCGGTCTGCTGGGCGTGTCGGCTGTGGTTCTGCTTGCTCTTTTTCCGTCGGTTGCTACAGGGATGGTGGCGGCGCTGATGCTGGGGGCAGGCTATATTTTCATGCAGTCCACTTTGGCGACACAGGCGTTTTCCGTGGCTGACGAGAGCAAGGGATTGCCTTCGGCTCTGGTCGGGCTGGGGCTTTTCGGCGGCGGTGGTGCGGGAACGGCGGCCGGGGGATGGTGTCTGGGACTGGGAGGATACACTCTGTTGTGGATCGCGTCGGCCGGTCTGCTTTCGCTGTTCGTTCTGGTGTCGCTTTCTTCCCCCGTCAGGCGGCTTGGGGGATAGATGACAGGAGCCGGATGTGTTCCCTCCGGCCCCGGGGTGGGGGAAAAACGGAGTCAGATGTACGTGTTTTTCCATTCGCGCATGGCGGCAAAGGAGTTGACCGGGTTCCGGTTTTTCAGATGGCCGAGTTCTTCGAGCCGTTTCATGACATCTTCCCTGTCTGCCCGCAAAAACGGGTTGGTGGCTTTTTCCAGACCGATGGTCGAAGGCAGGGTCGGACGGCCGCGGTTGCGCCTGGCGAGGTCGGTTCTGGCACGTTCGGCGATCGCTTCGTTGCCGGGTTCGATTTCCCGGGCGAATTTCAGGTTGGAGAGCGTATATTCGTGTCCGGCAAAGACTTGCACATCGTCCGGCAGGGCAGCCAGTCTGGAGAGGGACGCCCACATCTGTTCCGGTGTGCCTTCGAACATCCGGCCGCAACCGGCACCGAACAGCATGTCACCGCAAAAGAGCCATTTTTCTTTTGGGGCATAATAGGCGATGTGACCTCTGGTATGCCCGGGAACGTCAAGTACGGCCAGATTGGGTCCGTTCTGTCCGAAAAGGGTGACGGTATCGCCTTCCTGTACCGGATGGGTGACGGATTCGATGGCGTCCAGACGGGGGCCATACACGGGGACACCGGTCTTTTCCAGCAATTTGGCGACGCCGCCGATATGGTCTTCATGGCGGTGAGTCAGTAAAATGGCGGACAGTTGCAGGGAGCGTTTTTTCAGTGCGGCGAAAACGGGGGCTGCATCGCCCGGGTCGATCACCACCGCATGTGTGCGGTTGTCGATCATCCAGATGTAATTGTCGCGGAAGGCAGGGATCGGACTGACAGAGAAAACCGGATCGGTGGGCATGGTATCGTGTCTCCATGAACGAAAAAAATTCATTATAACCAGAGTTGTGGACGAATGTTTGAGATTGGCGGATGAACAGCGAAAAAATAAATGAAGTCGAGATTTTCACCGATGGTGCCTGCCGCGGCAATCCGGGGCCGGGCGGCTGGGGCGTCTGGATGGTGGCCGGTGTCCATGAAAAGGAAATGTTCGGGGGAGAGGCCGATACCACGAACAACCGCATGGAACTGACGGCGGTGATCGAGGCTTTACGGGCGCTGAAAAGACCCTGCCGGGTGGTGCTGCATACGGACAGCCAGTATGTCCAGAAGGGGATTACCGAATGGGTGCACAAATGGAAAGAACGCGGCTGGCGGACGTCGGACAAGAAACCGGTGAAAAACGTCGATCTCTGGATGGAACTGGATGCCGCCACACAGTGCCATGATATCCAGTGGCGATGGGTGAAGGGCCATGCCGGCCATGAAGGAAACGAAAAGGCCGATCAGCTGGCCAACCGGGGGGTTGATTCGGTTGTGTGAGTATTGTCGATGAGAGGGAAATCATGCTGAAAAAAATCGGGGGAACAGTGGCCGCTCTGGTGCTGGCCGGTTCGATCATTCCGGCAGCAGCCGGGACACCGTCGCCGGAAGTGTATGGCTTTAAAGTCGAGAAAATCAACAAGGACGACGATGCCTACCGTTACGGCAATCTTTATCTGTTGACCGGACCGGACGGCAGGGAACAGTACATTATCGTGCGTGATGTGTCCGGTGCGGTGGCCATTGTCAAACGGGAGCCGGCCAGAACCGGGAAATAGGCTTTTTATCTCCCGACCGTTTCCGGCGGACAGTATTGGTCGGAGGGTATGATCCGGCAGGGTGCGTTTTCTGCACCGCAAGAGGGCGTCGCACCGTATGGGTGCAAATCTTGCGGCTGTTTTGCGGATGGGAACATGCGGCCGGAAATTTTCCGGTTGCAGGTGTGCATGTGCCGGAGAGCGGGCGGTATTGATTTCCCGTTCTGTCCTCCCGGCTGGACAGGGATCGCGGTTGCCCGGTCATGACGCGAGTATTTTTTCCAGCTCGCCCTGTTTTTCCAGCCATTCCTCTTCCCGTGAGTTCAGCTGTTTCGTGCATTCGATCTGATCGGCCAGCAGTTTTTTCAGCCGGTCCTTGTTGGCCGGTTCATAGATGGCGGGATCGGCGAGCTGACTGTCGATCGCTGTTTTTTTTCCGTTCAGTTTGCCAATTTCATTTTCCAGCCAGGCAATCCGTTTTTCCAGCGGTTTTTTCAGGATGGAGATGCGTTGCCGTTCTTGTGCTTCCAGACGTTTCTGTTCCTTGCGGTCGATGACCGGTCTGTCCGGTTTTTCGGTTGCGGTTTCCTGCCGGTCTGTCCGGGTTTTGGCCAGTCGTGTGTCGAACAGCCAGTTGCGGTAATCGTCCAGATCGCCGTCGAATTCGCGCAGGCGTCCGTCGGAAACGATGTAGAACCGGTCGGTAGTCGCACGTAACAGATGGCGATCGTGCGAGACCAGCAGGAGAGTGCCTTCATACTGGGCGAGTGCTTCGGTCAGGGCTTCCCGCATGTCCAGATCAAGGTGGTTGGTCGGTTCGTCCAGAAGCAGGAGATTGGGGCGTTGCCAGACGATCAGGGCCAGTGCCAGCCGCGCCTTTTCGCCCCCCGAGAAAGGGGCGACGGGACGGGTGGCCATGTCGCCCTGAAAGTGGAAACTGCCCAGAAAATTGCGCAGTTCCTGTTCCCGGGTATCGGGTGCGATTTTCGTGAGATGCCAGAGCGGCGATTCATCGTTTCTCAGCATTTCGACCTGATGCTGGGCGAAATAGCCAATTTTCAGGCCCTTGCCTCTCGTCAGCAGTCCGGACAGAAGCGGCAGCTCTCCGGCCACAGTCCGGATGAATGTGGATTTGCCCGCTCCGTTGACGCCCAGAAGACCGATGCGTTCACCGGTTTGAAGGGCGAATTTGATATCCGAGACAATGGGCGTGGACGAAACCGTCTCACCCGTGGTGTCGCGTTGTGTATAACCGGCCGTGACGCCATCCATGACGAGAAGGGGATTGGGAGACGATTCGGGTTCGAAAAAGTCGAAGGAGAATTCGGCCGTCGCCCGGAGCGGGGCAAGTGTTTCCATTTTTTCCAGCGCCTTGAGACGGCTTTGCGCCTGCCGGGCCTTGGTGGCCTTGTAACGGAAACGGTTGATATACGATTCCAGATGGGCGCGGCGTTTGGCCTGTTTTTCGATCATGCCTTGCATGAGCGTCATCTGTTCGGCTCGCTGGCGTTCGAATGCGGAATAATTGCCGGTATAACGTTTCAGTTTGCCATCGTTGATGTGGAGGATGACATTGGCGATCCCATCGAGAAAGTCGCGGTCGTGCGAAATGACGATCAGGGTTCCGGTATAGCGTTTGAGCCAGTCTTCCAGCCATAAAATGGCATCCAGATCGAGATGGTTGGTCGGTTCGTCCAGAAGCAGCAGATCGGAAGGACACATCAGGGCCTGCGCCAGATTCAGCCGCATGCGCCAGCCGCCGGAAAATGTCGCCACCTCGCGTTGCATTTCTTCTGTAGAGAAACCGAGGCCCGAGAGCAGTTGTTCGGCACGTGATCTGACCGTATAGGCACCCGCATCGGCCAGTGCCGTGTGCAGCTCGGCGATACGCATGCCGGATGCGGCGTCTTGCGGTTCCGATTCCCGTTGCGCCAGTTCGGCTTCCAGCTTGCGGAGGTGTGTGTCGCCGTCGATGGCGTAATCCAGTGCACAGCGTTGCAGTGCCGGCGTTTCCTGCGCCACGTGCGAAATCCGCCAGCCGGCCGGGAAATCGATATCCCCTCCGTCAGGATGCAATTCTTTCATCAGCAGGGAAAAAAGGCTGGTTTTGCCTGCCCCGTTGGGGCCGACCAGCCCGACTTTCTCGCCCGGATTGATAGTGGCGTCGGCCAGATCGAACAACGGTTTGGTCCCGCGCATCAGGGAAAGCCCGGAGAAACGGATCATGCTTTTTTCAGGCCTTTCAGTTGTTCTGCCGTCAAAAGGAAAACACGGTCGTCACCGCCGGAAGTCGACAGCCAGGTCAGTTCCAGTTCCGGGAAAGCGGCGATGGCATTTTCAGCCTCGTTGCCGATTTCGACGATCAGAAAGCCGTCGTCGGTCAGTCGTTCGCCGGCCGTACCGACGATGCGGCGGACGATGTCCATGCCGTCGAAGCCGCCGGCCAGCGCCATTTGCGGTTCATGCAGGTATTCCGCGGGAAGATTGTCCATGGAGGACTGGTTGACATAGGGCGGATTGGTCACGATCAGCTGGTAGCGTTTGTCCGGAATGCCGTCGTACAAGTCGGCATGATGGAGCCGGATGCGGTCTTTCATGCCGTAGCGGCTGATATTGGTCTGGGCGATGCCCAGTGCAGCCGGGGATAGCTCGACGGCATCGACGGTGGCGTTTTCGAACTGGTCGGCCAGCATGATGGCCAGACAGCCGGAACCGGTACACAGTTCCAGAATGTCGGTGACGCTTTCCGGATCGCCGACCCAGGGGGCGAACTGTTCGGTGATCAGCTCTGCCAGAAAGGAACGGGGAATGATGACGCCACGTTCGACATAGAACGAATATCCTTGCAGCCAGGCTTCATGGGTCAGATAGGCGGCCGGTATCCGCTCGGTCGCCCGGCGCTCGATGATGTCCATGACGGCGCCGATTTCTTCCGGCAACAGCTTCGCATCGAGAAAAGGTTCCAGCCTGTCCAGCGGCAGCGACAGGGTGTGCAGGATCAGGTAGGCCGCTTCGTCGAAGGCGTTTTCGCTGCCGTGTCCGAAAAAAAGTTTTTCGCGTGTGAAACGCGAGACGGCATAGCGCAGCAGGTCGCGCACAGTGGAAAACGGGGTATCTGGCAATGTATTCATGGTGTTTCGGATTCATGGGCCCTGCAAATCCGGTCAGGCTTGCAGGGGGCGGTGTGGATTCGTTTCCGCGAGTATAACGGGCTTTGTCGCGTTTCGGTAGCGCGAAAAGGCCAATCCGTTATTTTACAGGAAGAAGTTTTCCAGTGTACGCCGGTATATGGCGGTCAGCGGTTCGATATCGGCGAGAAGTGTGTTTTCGTCGATCTGGTGGATGCTTTCGGTTATCGGGCCGAATTCGACGACCTGTGGACAGATACGGGCGATGAAACGGCCGTCGGACGTTCCGCCTGTCGTGGAAAGTTCCGGTGTGACGCCGGTTACGTCCCGGATGGCGCCGGAGAGGGCGTCGCAGAGGGAACCTCGCGGCGTCAGGAACGGCACGCCGGAATAGTTCCAGTCGAGCCGGTAATTCAGGCCATGTCTGTCCAGAATGGCATGAACCCGTTTTTTCAGGTCTTTTACCGTGCTGGCCGTGCAGAACCGGAAGTTGAACTCGACGAAGAGTTCGCCCGGTATGACATTGTTGGCGCCTGTTCCGGCATGGATGTTGGAGATCTGCCACGAAGTCGGTTCGTAGTATTCATTGCCGTTGTCCCAGACTTCGGCGGCCAGTTCGGCCAGTGCGGGTGCTGTCAGATGGATCGGGTTGATGGCCCGTTTCGGATAGGCGATGTGTCCCTGTTTGCCGAAGACGGTCAGCTGGCCGCAGAGGGAACCGCGGCGTCCATTCTTGATCGTATCGCCCAGTTTGTTTAGGGAACTCGGTTCGCCGACAATGCAATAGTCGGGACGGATCCCGCGTTTTTCCAGCGTTTTCACGACGACATCGGTACCGTCAGTCGCTATGCCTTCTTCATCGCTGGTGATGATGAAGCCGATGGAACCGTGATAGTCCGGATGGGCATGGATGAAATCGCGGGCGGCGATGACCATGGCGGCAACCGAGGTTTTCATGTCGGCCGCACCCCGTCCGTAAAGGCGGCCGTCCCGTACGGTAGGTGTGAACGGATCGGACGTCCATTTTTCAGCGGGGCCGGACGGCACGACATCGGTGTGGCCGGCGAAGACGAGCAGGGGCCCCCGGGTACCGTGCCGTGCCCAGAGGTTGGTTACTTCGCCGGAACGGATCGTTTCGCATTCGAAGCCGGCGGCGGCCAGCAGGGACCGGATGATCTGCTGGCATTGCCTGTCGTCCGGTGTGACGGAGGCTTGCGCGATCAGGTCGCAAGCCAGACGGAAAGTCGGGTTCATGATGGTGCCTCTTTTCAGTTGTCGCGTAAAAGGTCGTTGATGGCTGTTTTGGCACGGGTCTGTGCGTCCACGCGTTTGACGATGACAGCGCAGTACATGCTGTATTTTCCGCTGGAATCCGGCAGGTTGCCCGGAACGACCACGGAACCGGACGGGACGCGGCCATAGAGAATGCGGTCGTTTTCGCGGTCGTAGATCCGGGTGGACTGCCCGATATAGACACCCATCGAGATGACGCTGTTTTCTTCCACGATCACACCCTCGACGATTTCGGAACGTGCTCCGATGAAACAGTTGTCCTCGATGATGGTCGGGTTGGCCTGCATCGGTTCGAGCACACCGCCGATGCCGACGCCGCCGGAAAGGTGGACGTGTTTGCCGATCTGGGCGCAGGAACCGACAGTGGCCCAGGTGTCGATCATGGTGCCTTCATCGACATAGGCCCCGATATTGACGAAGGACGGCATCATGACGACGTTTTTCCCGATGTAGCTGCCCAGACGGGCGACGGCAGGCGGAACGACGCGGAAACCGCCTCTGGCGAAGTCATCCTGAGTGTAGTTGGCGAATTTGCTGCTGACCTTGTCGTAAAAATGCATGGCGGGCGATCCGTCGGAGCCGACGGGCATCGCGAAATTTTCCTGCAAGCGGAAAGAGAGCAGGACGGCTTTCTTGGTCCACTGGTTGACGATCCATTCCCCGTTTTTCTTTTCCGCCACTCTCAGCTGGCCGCAGTCGAGCTGCCGGATGACTTCGGCAATGGCGGCGCGGAGGATGGGGGAAGCATCACCTGCCGTGAAACGGTCGCGGTTTTCCCAGGCGTCTTCGACGATCTGTTTGAGCTGTTCTTCCTGTGTCATGGTATTCCTCTTGTGTTGTTTCGTTATTTCAGGGGTGTCGGGTCTGTCTGACGAATCCGGCGATACGCAAAATCCCCTCCAGACATTCCGCCGGTTCGGCGACCAGTGCGATGCGGATACGGTTTCTGCCGGGATTTTCGCCGTGTGCCTCGCGGGCCAGATAGCTGCCGGGCAAAACGGTCACGTTTTCCCGTTCATACAGAAGGCGGGCGAATTCCGTATCGGAAAGGCCGGTTTTTTCGTGGACTTCGGCCCAGAGATAGAAACTGGCGTCCGGCATGGTGACGTTGACGGCCTGTTGCAGGATTGGCAATGCTTCCCGGAATTTGGCGGCGTATTTCGTACGGTTTTCCCGGACATGTTCTTCGTCGTTCCATGCGGCAACCGATGCCGCCTGAACCGTTTCGCTCATGGCAGTGCCGTGATAGGTCCGGTACAGCAGGAATTTCCGGATAATGCCGGCGTCTCCGGCAACGAATCCGGAACGCAGGCCGGGTACATTGGAACGTTTGGACAGGGACGAAAACATGATGAGACGCGGATAACCGTCCCGTCCCAGTTTGCGGGCCGCTTCCAGTCCGCCCAGCGGCGGTTCGTCGAAGTAGATTTCAGAATAGCATTCGTCGGAAGCGATGACGAATCCGTAGCGGTCGGACAGCTCGAACAGTTTTTTCCACTGTTGCAGCGTCATGACGGCACCGGTCGGATTGGCCGGCGAACAGGTATAGAGCAGTTTCGTTTTCGCCCAGACGGTTTCGGGAACGCGGTCGTAATCGCAGGCGAAATTCAGGGCCGGGTCGGCATTGACGAAATACGGTTCGGCTCCGCCCAGAAGGGCGGCTCCTTCATAGATCTGGTAGAACGGATTCGGGCAGACCACGATGCCGTGTCCGGCCGGGTCGAGAACCGTCTGGGCCAGAGCGAACAGGGCTTCGCGCGAGCCGAGTGTCGGCAGAATCTGGGTGGCGGGATCCGGAGCGGGAATGGCGTAGCGTCTGGCCAGCCAGCTGGCGATGGTTTCGCGCAGGGCGGCACTTCCCAGTGTCTGTGGATACCGGGACAAGCCGTCCAGATGGTCTGTCAGCGCTTCCCGGATGAAATTAGGTGCCGGATGTCTCGGTTCTCCGATACCGAGGTTGATATGTCCGCTTTCCGGATCCGGATGGATTCCGGAAAACAGTTTGCGCAGTTTTTCGAAAGGGTATGATTGCAGTCGGTCGAGTAACGGATTCATAAGTCGGTTTTTCCGGAGATTGCCGTAAAAAGGTTAATGTACCAAATCCGAATCATTTTCGGTTTCCTGTTGATCCGGCCGGAGCCGGTTCATTCCGGAAAAAACGTATGCATATTTTGTGCCAGATTGGTGAATTTCTCCCGAAAACGGTGCAGATTCCCTGTTTTGATGCATGTCAGCTGCCGCCCGTTTCATTCCGCGAATGCGTGATCGATGTTTTCCCGTTTCACGGTCCGGTGACAATGCCGGGAACGGAGCGCCGCGTTCGCTGCCATCATGTCGGCCGGCAATCCTTTTTTCCCGGCAGCCATTGAATTGCGGATCTTTTTTGTGATTCGTCAGACAATCCTTTTTTCAATTCTCGTCTGCCATATTTTTGTCACGGTCTGGTCATACGTTTTGTTTATGTTGGACACATCGGGGAATAATCCCGCAAGGCAGTTTCTCTTCGGTTGATCAACCGTTTTATGGAAAGGAAAAGGATCATGGACGTCGTAATCAACAAGCGCAAGGTACGCGATACGGTCAGACAGATCGTGGCTGGTGGCAACCGGACACTGAAACAGGAAATCAGAAGCCGTTTCGCCGCACGCATGGCAACCGGTCGGCAACCGGTAACCGGCGGTTTTGTTTTTTCATCCAAAACCGTGGCCGGAAATGTCTTGTGACGGTAAGAGCCTTTTTCCATCACAGTGTTTCCGATCGGGACGGTAACGGTTTCTCCGGTTTTTTCGGTGGGATATCCGCGATGGAGGATACCGGTTGTCTCGTCACGGCCGTTTGGAAAGCGGGTCATATGGCTGTTTTTTGACCGATGATAAAAACGGGAGTTCTTTTCTTTGATTTTTCCCGGTTGTCATGTCCCCGTCACAGCTCACAATCAGAATAGTTGCCATGAAGTGGCAGTCCGAATCTGTCTGTACGCTACTGTTTTACGGAAAGTTCCGATGATGAACGACACTGCAAGAAACCGGATTTTACGACGGGCCGTCCTGTTGGCGAGTGTTCCGGCCTGTATGGCGGCCGTGCTGCTTTACCGGGCACCGATACGCGAGTTCGTTTCTGCGGTCATGTCAACGGAGACGGAACAGATTTCCGGACAGATCGACAGATTTTCGGCTGCCGGGACGGACCGGATGTTCAGGTGTTCCGCTTCAAAACGTCCTGTTGCCGGAGTCGAATAGTTTTTGTTTTGCCTTTCCTTTCTTAAGTGTTTTTCATTTTGCCGGAAACCTGGGTTTCCGGTTTTTTTTCGGCGGAAATGTACCCTCAGACAGACTGAAAAATGGATGGAGAGGGGTTGTCCTCCGACAGGCTTTTGGAAAAGCAATGACATTGACCGGATACCCGGATGATGTCCGGTTCTTCCGGTTTCATGATCCTGCCGGGGATTTTCGCCGGAACGTGATGCAGGGTATGGCGAATGTCTTTTTTGCGTGCTATTCTGGAATATGGTCGTTGTGCGATCCGTCATATCGACGGGAGAAAGTATGCAGATGAACAGGGAAGCGGAAGGCGGATCCGTCGCTTTTTTCAATAAGGAAAAGAAACCGGAAAACGGCACGGCAATGTGTGCCATCCATGAATCTGTCGAATTCATCCTCAATTCCCGGATAAACCGGCAGCCGTGGCAAACGGCGCTGGAAACCTGCCTGACCGGTTACCGGGTTGACGGGCCTGACAGGAGCGACAGGGAACTGGTGTGCGAGGAAATCGTCCGGGCCATTCAATGTAATGAAAAACGCGTTTCGAATGTCCAGGCCGTGGCGGGGATGGCGCCTGACGGCGATACGCCTTTTATCAGAGTGTCCTGGAATGTTGCCTCGACCGGCAGGTATGATGAACTGGTGTTGTGGTTTCCGTTCGGGTGAACCCTGGCGGAACTTTCCGGCCAGAGTGCCGTCCAAATCTTTTCCGGTGATATTCGCCAGTGTCAGGCAAGCGGTCATATCCTTTTCATAACCGGCGTATAATATCTGTCCCGTCGGCTGGACACTGTTCACAAGACAGTTGCCAGCAGGGATTGTGATCAATGTTTTACGAGAGGATTCGATCATGAATGCCATCACACACAAAATCCATCAGGCCATGCTTTTCGGCAGCCTGCCGGCCTGTATGGTCGCGATGATCCTTTTCAGGGATCCTTCCAGCGATCAGCCCATGCACGATATGCCCGGAGGTGCCAACCGTTTCATCAACCGGAGCCGTACGATCAGTATGCCGTTGCCGGTCGCCGAGAGAGGAAGCCGTTATGTCGGCCGCCGTATCAGGAAGACGGTTGTCCGGTAACATGACGTTTTCCGTGCGGACAGTAGAGAGGCATCTATCTTCTTTTTGTCATGTCGGCAAAACGGACGCGGGGTTTTCATTCATTCAATCCAAAGGTTTCTGACAAGGCAGGGTTTTCGCTTTGTTGTGTTTTCACCGGAACTTTTGCCTTGCCGGTTATGTCTGCTTGTGATCCGGGCAGTCCGGCTCCGTCATGATGGCCGTTGCAGCCGGTGAAAAGATAGCCTGTGTACAGATTATTGTCCGGCCGGGTTTCACTCCGGTTTCCTGATTCAGGATGTCGGATTTCGGCAGTTTGTCCGGTGACCGGATTGTGGCGGAAACGGTCATGCCAGCTTATCCGTGTCCGTCTGCCATTCTGGTATGGCGGATCCGGCCGGCAGAAATGCCGGGGCTCTGGTTGTACACGGCGCCATTCAGGTCGGTAAGCAGGAAGGTATTGCCGGAAGACAGAGCGATATCGGAGCGGTCATGGCTTTCCCGAAAAAGACAGGTATTTTTATATCCGGAACCGGGGGCCGGGCAGACCTGGCTGAAAGACGGCGGTTTTGAAGTTTGACAGTTTATCCCTTCGAATGAGGGGAAAGCGTTTTCCGAAAAACAGGACCGGATGGAAAATATGTCGCAACAGACATGGTAATGGCCGACTGCATGACGGTTTCTTGTGCATTCATGTTGTGCGGTCAGCACGATGTTTTTGCAGGCCGGTTTTTTACCTGAAGCAGTTCCTGCTTCAGGTAAATCATATCGGTCAACAATATGCCTTCCTCGTAAATCGGTTCCGGACAATGATCGGTGAAAAAATCCGGAGTGTGGTGTGAAACCGTGAAACCGCATTTTTCATAGAACCGGATGGTTTTCGGGAAATCGCCCGTGCCTGCCTGTATGACGGAAAACCTGTTTCGGCAAATGTCCAGAATGTGCCGGATCAGTGCACTGGCATAGCCCCGGTTTCTCGCTGTTTCCACTGTTGCCAGATTTTTCAGTTCGCAAAGCATTTCGCTTTCGGCAGTGACGACGCAGACGCTTTTGAGTTCTTCACCGTCATAGAGGGCGAAAAGTTCGCCCCTGTCGAGATAACGGTCGATCATATGCCGGTCGGGATCCGCGATGAGAAGGAGATCGGTAAACCGGTGTTTGCCGGTTTTGACTTGTTCGATGTGCATCGTATCCGGGGTTTTCAGAAAAGTGTGGAAAAACGCGTTTTCCGGCGGAATATGGTATCGGGCCGTTTTGCCTGGGGAACACGGGAAAGACGGATTTTTCCGTCTTTCCCTTACATGACACGGTCCGGAATCAGATACATTCCTTTTTGACGCAATCGACGAAATATTCCCATTTTCCGCCGTTCTCCTGACGGATCAAACCGTGGACATCGGTTTCGAAACCGGGGAACCGGTCATTGAAATCGCGTGCGAATTTCAGATAATCGACGATGGTCTTGTTGAACCGCTCTCCGGGAATCAGAAGCGGGATACCCGGCGGGTAGGGGGTCAGCAGAATGGAGGTGACACGCCCTTCCAGTTCGTCGATCGGTACCCGTTCGATTTCGCGGTGAGCCATTTTGGCGTAGGCATCCGACGGTTTCATGGCCGGACTCATGTCTGAAAGATACATTTCCGTGGTCAGGCGGGCCACGTCGTTCTCATGATAGAAGTCGTGGATTTTCTGGCACAGATCACGCAGGCCGAGCCTTTCGTAGCGCGGATGGGCTGCGGCGAACTCGGGCAGGATACGCCAGATGGGCTGGTTCTTGTCGTAGTCGTCCTTGAACTGCTGGAGCGCGGTCACCAGCGTGTTCCAGCGGCCCTTGGTGATGCCGATGGTGAACATGATGAAAAAGCTGTACAGGCCGCATTTTTCGACGATGATGCCGTTTTCTGCCAGATACATCTTGACGATGGAAGCGGGGATACCCGTTTCCTCGAATTCGCCTGCCAGCGACAGGCCCGGCGTGATGACGGTCGCCTTGATCGGATCGAGCATGTTGAAGCCCGGGGCGATGTCACCGAAACCATGCCAGGTGTCTTCCGCTTTCAGGATCCAGTCATCGCGCCGGCCGATGCCGTTTTCCGCGAAATTGTCCGGGCCCCAGACTTCGAACCACCAGTCTTTTCCCCATTCCTTTTCGATTTTCTTCATGGCGCGTCTGAAATCCAGCGCTTCGAGAATGGATTCCTCGACCAGTGCCGTGCCGCCCGGCGGTTCCATCATGGCGGCCGCTACGTCGCAGGACGCGATGATGGCGTATTGCGGCGAGGTGGAGGTATGCATCAGAAACGATTCATTGAAAATGTTCTGGTCGAGTTTGACTTCTTCCGATTCCTTGACGAGGATCTGCGATGCCTGCGACAGGCCGGCCAGAAGCTTGTGGGTGGACTGGGTTGAGAAAATCATCGACTTTTTTGCCGGCGGGCTGTAACGGCCGATGGCGTGCATATCCTTGTAGAAATCGTGGAAAGCGGCATGCGGCAGCCAGGCTTCGTCGAAATGCAGGGTGTCGATTTCGCCGTCCAGCATGGTCTTGATCGTTTCGACGTTGTAGACGATGCCGTCGTAGGTCGATTGCGTGATGGTCAGAATGCGCGGTTTTTTGTTTACGGCATCCCGTGCGAACGGATTGGCCTCGATTTTTTTCCGGATGTTTTCCGGTTCGAATTCTTCTTTCGGGATCGGGCCGATGATGCCGTAGTGATTGCGTGTCGGCATCAGAAATACCGGGATGGCGCCGGTCATGATGATGGCGTGCAGAATCGACTTGTGGCAGTTGCGGTCGACTACGACGATATCCCCGCTGGCGATGGTGGAATGCCAGACGATCTTGTTGGATGTTGAGGTGCCGTTGGTGACGAAATAGCAGTGGTCGGCGTTGAAAATGCGTGCGGCATTGCGTTCGCTCTGGGCGACCGGTCCGGTGTGGTCTAACAGCTGGCCGAGTTCCTCGACCGCATTGCAGACATCGGCGCGCAGCATGTTTTCCCCGAAGAACTGATGGAACATCTGGCCGATGGGCGATTTCAGAAAGGCGACGCCGCCGGAATGGCCCGGGCAGTGCCAGGAATACGATCCGTCCTGGGCATAGTGCATCAGGGCGCGGAAAAACGGCGGAGCCAGTCCGTCGAGATAGGTTTTCGCCTCACGGATGATGTGCCGCGCCACGAATTCCGGTGTGTCCTCGAACATGTGGATGAAACCGTGCAGCTCACGCAGCAGATCGTTCGGAATGTGACGGGATGTACGCGTTTCACCATAAAGGTAGATCGGAATGTCGGCGTTCTTGCTCCGGATTTCCGTCACGAAGGCGCGCAGGGGGTTCAGGGCTTCGTTGATTTCCTCTTCCGTCCCTTCGCCGAATTCCTCGTCGTCGATGGACAGGACAAAAGCGGATGCGCGGGATTGCTGCTGCGCAAACTGCGAAAGGTCACCATAGCTGGTGACGCCCAGTACTTCCATTCCTTCATCTTCCATCGCTTTTGCCAGCGCACGGATACCCAGCCCGGAAGAGTTTTCGGAACGATAGTCTTCGTCGATGATGACGATAGGAAAGCGAAATTTCATCGCAGTCTCCAAGTGTGTACGGTGGGAAACGGCAGAATGCATCCCTTTGTTCTGCCACGCTTTTTTGAGGATTTTCTCATGCCGGAAATTTGACCCGCATTATACGTTATCTGGATTTTTTTGCGTTTTTTATTAGAGATCTCGCCGCATTATGGATCCGTAAAACAACAGCTTCGTGACAAGTAGCCGAGTTTTCAGACTGCCGATGGAAATACCGGGGAAAACGGAGAGGATGATTCGGGAAAAAGTGTCGGATGAAATCTTTCCGGCAGGTACATATTCCGGTGTGCAAAATGCATGCACGGACGATGGGATGGCAGCATGAACATGCTATGGCTGGAAGAGGATTTGCCACAAGTGCATGCCGGACTGGCCAGAGCGACGATCGGGCAGTGATGCAAGGAGAGATGCATCAAATGCCATGATCGTCCGGGTATACTGTTTTGCTGTGATCCTCCACCGGGTACGGAGGCTTGGTGTCGGATTCAGACTCAAGCGATATGACGGGCAGTTCGCCGGCCGGAAGCGTTCATGGCCGGATGATTGTTTTGTTCGGCGATATCCCTGAAATGCGCAAAACTTTTAAGGGGGCTCGATAGGCAGCGTATAGAGGTTTCTTGTAGCGCAGGTGGGGTGCCAAGCAGAAGAAATTCGGGGAGTTGATCAGTCGGAATTTTGCCTGAATATATTGTTGCGGAATCAGGCCGAAATCAAATTCGCTGTACCTTTCGTCCGTGAAACAGTTTGTTTTCGCCGGAAAAAAAGGTTTGTACAGTACGCAGCGGATGATTTCGTGTCAAAGGGCACGTTTTTTGTTTTCCGTGTAGTGGATGAGGACAGGGGCGCAGATGAACTGCGCCCCTTGGGGAGTCACGATACCGGAAAACCGGACGGGCGCCCCCTTTTCCGTGGCGTAAGCCACTGGAACCTGCCGGCGGTCAGAACTTGTGCGTTATGCCGATCTGAACGCCTGTGACACTGTCTTCGTTATAGCCACTGCCGTTGAAGAAGTTGGAAATGGCCTCGTTTTCATAATCGGTGTAAGCTACCATGCCGTAGAGTGAAGTTCGCTTGGACAAGTCGTAGGTGTAGCCGATGGCGTATTTTTTCAGGTCGGCGGAACTGTGTCCGTTCCAGTAATTGCCGCCGTCGGCCAGACTCATGCCATTGACGTCTTTTACCTTGACATAGTTGAAAGCAGCCTTGAAGGTTCCCTGACCGATCCGGTAATTCAGACCGAGAATCCAGTTGTCCATTTTCGAGGCGACTCCGTTGATCAGGGAAGAATCGGCGACGCCGCTGTTTTCCGACAGCGATCGTTCGGCGTTGTACCAGCCCTTGTCGTGTGTTTTTTCATAGGCCAGTGACAGTCTGAGGGGGCCCCATGCATAGGCGCCGCCGAGATTCCAGATGTAGGATTTGTTGGAATCGGCCAGCCGACTCCAGTTGCCCAGCAGGGTGACGGTACCGTTGTCGTACAGAACGGATCCGGCATAACCGTCATTGTCCGCACCGGCACGGGCAAAAGCATTGTCACGGTCGCTTCCCTTGGTGTTCTTGCCGAGACTATAGGTGGCGCCGATCTGGAGGCCGGACAGATTGGGGCTGTCGTAACGGATGGTGTTGTCGATATGGGTGGAACGCTGGGTAGACAGGGTCATGCTGGCGATACTGTCCTGATTGAACGGATCGAGTGTCCGCAGCGTTTCGGTGGGTAATTCATCCACCCGGCCCAAACGGAACGTTCCGAACGGGGTGCCGATTCCTACATTGGCTCCCCCGTACCAGTCGATGTCGGGATTGCCGCCGTAAACCGTTCCGTCGTTCAGGTTCAGGCGATGTTCCAGCTGGAACATCGCCTTGTAGCCGTTGCCGAGATCTTCCGTTCCCCGAAAGCCCAGACTGCTTTCATAGTTGTGCGTCATATAGGTATCTTTGCCGGTCTGCTTGGCGATACCGGTATCGACGATTCCGTATACGGTGACGTGCGACTGTGCCTGTGCAGCACCGGCGAAAACACCGGCGAGTGCAAGAGCGAATAGGGTCTTTTTCATGGGTTCTCCGTGTTGATTTCCGTTTTATGGCCGGCAGTCAATGGATGTTTCGGGAATTGCGCCGCCGTGTACCGTCTTTCTGGAAGAGATGATCTTCGAACGGGAAATGCCGTGATTTGATAAAAAACCAAGGATGGGAAGGTTGTGAGGCGAAGTGTTGTTTTCAGGCGTCAGTCACGCAGGGAGAAGGGGATGCATTCCGGTGCCTGACGTGCACGGAACCTGCGGATTTTCATGCTGTCCGGGATATCGGCGAAAACAGGGCGGACTGGCCCGGTACAGTTGCCGTGGCGGTGATGTTTTTTTTTTCCCATGATGTGATGGCGACGTCATGGAAAAAGGGCATACCGTTCGGTATGCCCCGCAAGAAAAAAATCCTGTCGTGGCGGACCGGACGGAAGGGAAATGCCGCCCGGTTTTTTCATCGTTCAGAACTTGTGGTTGATACCGATCTGGACACCGGTTACGCCGTCATCATAGTATTTGTAGATTTTGGCGATTTCCTTGTCTTCGAAGTCGGTATAGGCGAGCTGTCCATAGAGGGTTGTCCGTTTGGACAGGCTGTAAAAATAACCGACGCTGTATTTTTTGGCGTCGCGTGAATCGTTGTCGCTGAATTTTTCGCTGTCTGTGAAATCGATCCAGCTGAAGGCACCGGCGATTCTGTGCGGACCGGTCTTGTATTCACTGGAGAGGATCCAGTTGTTCTGTTTGGATTTTCCGGCACTGCTGGTGCTGCCGAATTTCCAGCCTTTGTCGTCGGTCCGTTCATATCCGAGGCCGACCTTGAATCCGCCGATCTTGTAGGCGCCGCCGACACTCCATACGTTGGACTTGTTGGAATCGGACAGGCGGCTGTAGTTCGCCAGCAAAAGGAGAGGGCCGTTGTCGTAATTCAGGCCGATGGCGAAACCGTCATTGTCGGCGTTGTTTTTCGCCCATTCGTTTCCACTGGCGTTCTTGTCGATGTTCTGGGTATTTTGGCCCAGGTAATAACCGAGAGAGGCCTTGAAGCCGGAGAAGCTGGGAGAGTCGTAGCGGGCGACGTTGCTGATGCGGCTGGTGCGTTGCGTGCCTTTCATCATGCTGCCGACACCTTCCTGGTTGAACGGATCCAGACGGCGGAAACTTTCGGTTTCGATTTCGTTCATACGGCCGAGACGGAGAGCGCCGAAAGGACCGGCCAGACCGACATTGGAGGCGCCGTCCCATTCAGGATCGCCACCTTTGCCGTCCCACAGGTCGAGACGCTGTTCCAGCTGGAAGGTCGCCTTGTATCCGCCGCCCAGATCTTCGGTTCCCTTGAATCCGATACGGCTGTCGTTCCATTCGCCCATTTTCAGGTCGGAGCCGTTTTCCTTGATATAGCCGGTATCGACAATACCGTAAATAGTGACATTGGTTTGTGCCTGTGCCATACCGGCAAAAGCGGCCAGCAGGGATACAGTGAGTAATTGCTTTTTCATTTAGGTCCTCAGATTAAAGATGATCGTTTCTGCTTTAAAGAGTTCGTTTTCTTTATCGCTCATGGTCATCTAAAAGGTTTTCTGTGACGGTTTCGTGACAATGAAATCTCTGGCCGGAAAGCCGTTTTTTATCCCCGTCCAGAAGCGGGGAAGTGTTGTTTGCCTGCATCATTCCGGAAAAATGCCCCTGTCTGCGAAAGAAAGCCCGTTTTCGTGAAACAGGCGTTTTTCCGGCAAAACGGGAGAGGAAACCGGACAGGCCGGAACCGGTTTTGCTGTATCGGCGGTGTGGGAGACGGACTATGAAAAAGGGCACGCCATAGAGCGTGCCGGAAAAAGAAAAGACATGACAGGGAATCGGGCAAAAAAACTGTCCCGCCGTCAGAATTTGTGGTCGATACCGATGGAAACGCCAGTCACGGAATCGCCGTCAACCTGTGATCCTCTGAAGAAGCGGGCAAGGGTTTTGTCTTCGAAGTCGGTGTAGGCCAGTTGCCCATAGAGCATTGTCCGTTTGGACAGGTTGTAAAAATAGCCGATGCTGTATTTTTTTGCATCTCCCGAGTCGTAGCCGTTCAGGAAATCGCTGTTGTTTCCGCTGCCTTCTCCTGCCTTGATATCTTTGACTTTCATGTAATTGAAAGCGGCTGCTACCTTGTGCGGACCGGTTGTATAGTCGGCGGAAAGGACATAGCTGTCCTGTTTCGAACGGACACCTTCCAGTTTGTTGCTGAAGGCAGAACCCGTTGCATGGGGTTTCCAGCCTTTGTCATCGGTTTTCTCGTATCCAAGGGCAACACGCAGTCCTCCGAATTTGTAGGCACCGCCGACACTCCAGATGGTGGAATTGTTGGAATCGGACGGCCGGCTGAAGTTGGCCAGCAGAAGCAGCGGGCCGTTATCATAATTCAGGCTCAATGCATAGCCGTCATTATCGGCACCGTACTGTTTCAGGGTATCGCCGTACGTATTTCGGGATTCCTTGTCCGTGTTGGTGCCGAGTGTATAGGTTGCATTGAGATAAAAGCCATTGAAGACAGGTGAGTCGTAACGGATGGTATTACTGATACGCCAGAAGTGCTGGGTACTTAACAGAATACTTGCGATACCATCTTCGCCAAATGGATCCAGACGGCTGAAACTTTCCGTTTCGATTTCATTGACACGTCCCAGGCGGACGGTACCGAACGGACCGGCCAGACCGACATTCGATGGGCCTTCCCAGTCAACACCGGACATTTCGCCGTTATTGACAGTGAAACGTTTTTCCAGCTGGAAAATAGCCTTGTAGCCACTGCCAAGATTTTCCGATCCTTTGAATCCGATACGGCTGGCATGAAATTGCGCCATTTTGAGGTCGGAACCGGTTTCCTTGACCAGGCCGGTATCCATTAGGCCATATATGGTTACACTGGACTGGGCGGATGCCATTCCGGAAACGGCAGTGAACGCAGCGAGCGCCAGAAGTTGTTTTTTCATCGATTGCTCCCGAATAAATGAACGGTTTTTCAGAAGAGAATCTGCTTCGGGACTGCATTCGCGTTTTCAGGAAAAAACTTCGGCAATCCGTCAGAAGTTCTGCATGAGTCGGTAAATGCACAAGTCATGCCAGTTTGCCGGTTTTATGAAAACCATTTTATATCAATGGGTTGGAAGTGTGTCGGGCAAGAAGGATGCCGGACGGGGTATCCGGCGGCGGCTGTTTTCCGCCGGAAAATGTGCTTGAATGGGGATCGTCGGGCACAGGGATGGATACCGGTGCGTGCGAAAAATCAGAGAAAGAATTTTTTGGGAGGCAAGCCGGTGAAAGCCGCAATGGTGGCGACGGCCCGGTCGATATAGAACACTTCGAAAACCGGATTGTCGGCGGTCCGGTACTGGGCACGCAGGCTTTCGTCGGAATCGATCATTTTCTGTTTGACCGCCAGATTGTTCTCAAAGACCGCGATGCCGGCAAGCCGTATCCATGTTTCCTGGGGGGAGGCCACAGACAGCTCGACATGAGGGTGGTTTTTCAGCTCGTTATAGACATCCTTGCGGTTGCTGGTACAGAACCAGAGCCGGTTGTCTTCTTCGAGACGGAATTTGAAAGGGCGTACCTTGGGCTTGCCATCCATTCCGATGGTTGCCAGAAACTGGACAGGATTTTCCTGCAAGAACCGGATGATGATTTCCATGTTGGTTTTCCCCGAGCTGGTATGATGTTTTCCGTTTTTTCAGGCGGTTGCCGGAATGTCTTCGCTTTGCCTGTTGGACAAGCCCCGGACATTTTCCTTATGTTACTCTCACGGAATGTCTCCGGCTATCCGCAAGTGGCCTTGAGATGGGCTGCGAAAGCGTTACCGTTTCTTTTTTTATACATCTTCGTTCCGCCATCGTGCGAAAACATGAAAATCCGGGGAAACGTGACGGAGGATGTACTGGCCTGACCGGTGTTGCGATAGCGTTTTCTGTTTCGCGTGAAAAGGGAATCGTATGCATTCGGGGAGGAATGAAAATCAGGCGTACAGAAAACCGTTACACACCCGTTTCGTGAGAACGGCCAGCTTCCGGCAACCATGTGCAGGGGCAAAGAGCGTTCCCCCGCTTCCGGTTTTCAGAACTTGTGTGTCATGCCGAACCTGAATCCGGTGACGCTGTCCTCGTCGCTTCCGTTGCCACGGGTATAAGCAGCCATGGCATCCTTTTCATATTCGGTTCTGGCGACCATTCCATAAAGTGACGTGCTGTCTGAAACGTCATAGGTATAGCCGATAGAAAAGGTCTTCAGATCCGCCGAATCGGGGTTGTCGGATTCGGCACCTTTTTTCAGGTCTTTCATGCGGACGACATTGACGGCGGCATTGACTCTCCCGTTGCCGGTGGCATATTCCATGCCCAGATGGATGTTGTCCCGGTCCGTATGGGATTCGACCATATCATTGCCGGTCATGTCGTAAGTGGCGTTGCCGGTCAGCAGTCGGGTCATTTTTTCATGGTTTCTGTCGTTCGCTTTTTCGTAATTGACCGTAAACCGGGCGGGACCGATCGCGTATCCCGTAGTTTTCACGCCATCGTTAGCCGGTTCCGTTGTCACGGCCCGGGCATCGGCGTTGTCGCTGTCGATGAAAGCCGTTTTTGCCGGTTCAACGATCGCCTTGCGGTTTTTTCCCGTGAATACTTCTGAAGGGTGCCCGGCAGAATGGCCGGTATGAATACCGGTTCCGATTCCGTCGGTGGCCGGTTTCGTGACCGTAAGGCGCCACGGGTCGGCAAAAGTTTTGTGCGGGGATGCCGGTTTCCCGTGAGCGATGTTTTCGGACCAGGATATGTCGGTGCGGGAAAAAGGTTTCTGCTTTTGCCAGTCGGGAGTTGCCGTATTGTTCCGGAAGCTGTTTTTTACGGCGGCAGCCCGTGTTGTTCCGGCCGGTCTTTTTTTTCTGATATGCCTTTTTTGGGGAGTCGCCGCCGCAATGCTGTCTTTGTCTGACCGGGAGGTCGCGGCATGGGGGTGCGTGCCGGCCAGTCCGGCGATAAAGGCGAACAGACCGAGCGCCATCCATTTCCGGAAAGGATGACAGGAAGGTACCGAATGACAAAACGGAAAGTTTTTCATTGCTGCAGACTCCAGTTGTCAGGTCGGGAAAGGAGGATTTTCCCGGTTTTTTACCGGGGTGACCGTTCTGTTTCCTGAAATCTATCACATAAGCCGGGAAACAGGTGGTTTTGTAACATTTTTTACGAATTTAAAGGAAGTTGGATTGATTTTTGATGAATTTGCCGGAAAACAGGCAGACGGGAGCCTGTCAGGTACCGGATGGGGGAATCGTCATGAACGGGAAAGAGCCGGTAAAGCGTCTTGTCCGGAAGGACCGGTCTGCCGGACGGTTCCTGATAGATATCAGAGGTCGAGTTGCTGGAATTTTGCGGACAGTTTTTTGGAAAATTTTTCCCATTTTCGCAGGATTTTCCGGTTGCCAAGCACCTTGAGGTAATTGGAGGCGGGAATCAGTTCGGTACCGCCTAGCCCATCGATAAGGATCAGTTTCGGGCCTGTCGTACCGTGTTTGACGACGATGTTGTCCGGAAGAAGGTCGCAGGGGATGATGTTGTAACGTAACAGGTAGGTTTTCAGCTTTTCAAGCGCGTTTCGAAGTTTCTGTATATCTTCCTGTGATGAGAGATGGCGCAGGTACTGTTCAAGTGTTTCGGGAATCGAATCATGCCGGGGATCGTCACCGGAGATGAACTCCTGTTCGAAACCGATGAAATCGTCACCGCTTATTTCGCCGTAGAATTTGGGAATGTGATCGAACGGGATACCGCGCCGGATCAAAAAACGGAAATATTTTATTTCACGAAGAGTTTGCTTGGCATTTTTTCTCGGGCTGATTTTGACCAGGCGTGTCTTGTCGGCAGGATTCAGGTAACAGGTTCTTTCGGCACCTCTTCCGATTACAGGCCATGCGGTATAGTCTGTCATATTGTGGATGAATCAGTATTGATGAATTTTTTGCCTGTTTCACGGAATCCGGAAAGTGGATATCCCTTTTCCGAGAAAAGGCAGTGAACCGGCAGGTTTCTTATTCTAATGTCTGAAGGCCGATTCGTAAAATGCCGGTTTTCAGGGAGGAAAAACGGATGTGTCCGGAGCGGTTGCTTCCGGTGAGCGGGCAGGGCCGCCGAGGTCGTGGAGATGGAAAATCTTTTTACCGTCTGTTTCTTCACGGGATGCGCCGTTGAACGTACAGGAAACCGGACATGCCGGTTTCATGGTCGGCTGTTGCCGAGTTGCGGATATCTTTCGTGTAACTGATTCATGAAGCGGTTCCAGCGGCGCATGATTTTCCGGTTGCCGAAAAACCGGAAATATTTGGAAACAGGAATCCATTCCGTATCGTAAACGCCGTCGATCAGAACCATTTTGATTCCGGCTCCCGTATTCTGTACCACGATATTGTTGTGGTCGATACCCAGCGCCAGTATGTTGTACCGGAGCAGGTAGGATTTCAGTTCGTCGAGCGCTTCCATGAATTCCCGTATTTCCTGGGAGGAACGGGGTTTCGAGAGATACTGGTCGATGGTCGGGCTGGATACGGCTTGCAAATCGTGCCGGGGGGGGGTAAACATATCCGCTGATTTACCGGATGGAACGGTATCCCGGATCAGTTCCTGTTCGATGCCGATAAAGCCTTCTCCTTCGATCTTGCCGTAAAACCGGGGAAGGTGGTCAAAGGGAACTCCCTTGCGTTTCAGATAACCGAAATAACTGATTTCGCGAAGTGTCTGTTTGAAGCGGGATTTGCGGATGATCTTGACACAACGTGCCGGGTTTTCAGGGTGCTGGTAACAGGTGCGCTCAGTACCTTGTCCAATGACATGCCAGGTGGTGTAGTCGATCATAAGTCGGGATTGATTCTGTATTGGCTGCAAACCGGGGTTCAATGCTTCTCATCCGAATGAAACGATCCGGCAAAACAATTCCCCGCCGGAAAACCCGGCTCCGGAATGAATCCCCTGGCTCTGGAATAATCTTATCGTGCCGAATCTTAACACCAAACAAAATGATGTTGAAGTTTTCGTTCGGGATGTGGTGGCGTCGTTTTCGGTAACGGGAGCGGCAGTTCGTTTGCTGTTGTTTTCCTGCATGAAAAAAGCGTGCCATGATATGGCACGCCAGAATGAATGGACAGGCAAGACAGTTGCATCGGCCGGTTTGTGAAACCGGCTGTCATGCAATCTGTCAGAATCTGTGAGTCATGCCGAACTGGATGCCGGTGATGTGGTCGTTTGTGGCGATCGTATCCGACTCCTTGTTTTTGCGATAGAAACCGCTGACGGAGTGACTGAGTTCGGTATCTTCAAAGTCGGAGTGGGAAATCATCGCATAAAGTGTCGTGCGCTTGGATAGGTCATATTCGTAACCCAACGAGTATTTCTTGATATCCTTGGTACCGTCCCAGTCGCGTGCATGGTCGATCTCCATGTAGTTGAACGATGCATTGATGCGGCCGGCTCCGATGGCATATTGCAAGCCGAGGATCCAGTTGTCCTGGGTCGATTCTTTCAGCGCTTTTTCGCTACCCAGTTTGTAGCCCTTGTCGTGGGTTTTCTCGTAGCCCAGCGAGACTTTCGCCGGACCGAATTTGTAGAAAGCGCCAAGATTCCAGACGGCGGAGTCATTGGAATCGGCCAGCCGGCTCCAGTTGGCCACAGCGTATAACGGGCCATTGGCGTATTTCAGGCTGATGGCATAACCGTCGTTGTCGGCATCGGCCAATTTCAGCCGGGTTCCAGTTTCATTTCTGGAATCCTTGTCGGTGTTTTCACCCAGTGAATAGGAAGCGCCGAATCTGAAACCGGAGAAATTCGGGGAATCGTAACGGATCGTGTTGCTGATACGGGCCGAACGCAGGGAACCCAGCAGCATGCTGCCGACGCTTTCCTGATTGAACGGGTCGAGTTTGCGGAAGGTTTCGGTCGGCAGTTCGTTTACACGGCCGAGACGTACGGCCCCGAACGGTCCGGCGATTCCGACATTGGCTGCCCCATCCCACTCGACGCCTGTGGGGGCTCCGTCATTTAAGGTAAATCGCTTTTCCAGCTGGAAAGTGGCCTTGTATCCGCGGCCGAGGTCTTCACTTCCTTTAAAGCCGATACGGTTCAGGACATTTTGTCCCATAGTGATGTCGGATCCCGTTTCCTTGATGAAGCCGTTATCGACGATACCGTAAATGGTGACATTGGATTGGGCAAATGCCGTTCCGGCAAGGGAAGCAAGCAATGCCAGCGCTAAAAGATTCCGCTTCATTTTTCCTCCAGTGAGTCCGGGAGGATATCGTCTAGGTCAGGATGATATCATCCCGCTTTGTGGTTGCTTGAGTGTGTAAAACGTCACTGCTTTTTGCTGCCTTCCCCGTCACACATGGTAACCGTACATGATGACAGACAGAAAAGATTGTTTGCGATGCAAAGTATATTGTCGTTTTTTGGCGAAAACAGGGGAGGATTTCCGTATGAAATAGTACTGGACCCGCTTGTTTGCAGAGGGAACAAGGGGCATTCATCAGCGGAAAGGTTTTTTCGGGGCGGTTCGTCGGGATCAAGGAAGCATTACAGGAGAAAGTTCAGCCTGAATGGTCCGGTTTTCCGGTTCCGTCTGTGCGGAAGGGAGACTCGGGGAGGCCTGTTTCCTCCTTTTTGATGTCGATGGTTTTGCGGGACAGGATCGACCGGTGAATATAACGGCTGCGCGGATCCCGTGCCGGAGGCGGGGCGGGACTGTGATGGCAGCGGTGGCAGCCGCACGTTGCCCCGGTCGGGTTTTCCGCGTTTTCCTTCAGGCTGTCGTGGGGTTTGAGCGGAATGATGTTGATGAAAAACGAGACGAATACGCCGATCAGGGTATCGATCATGCGATTGATGGCGAAACCCGAGATGCTGACATCGTTGCCGTGAGTGATCGTCACGCTCAGAAAAGCGATGCAGGTGATGTTGGTCAATGCGTTTTTGCGCATGAATTCGATAAAGAATTTGAAAGGTGCGATGGCCAGCGGATGTTTGCTGTCCGACGCGCTGGCAAGGGGAAACCCTGGTTTTTTCTTGACGATTTCCGCCAGATACATCAACGGGATGATACAGGCCGATATCAGCAGATTGGCCCAGACCGGACGGGATTCCAGCGAAATGCCACGGATGAGAAACAGGACGCCCATACCTGTGAAACCGCCGATCAGCGTGCCTACCGTCCGGTTCAGGCCGATGCGGAAAGTGCTCCTGATTTCCGGCTGGACACAAATCACCGCCGCGATCGCCGAATAGAATGGCGCCCCGGTACCGATATTGAAAAACAGATAAATCAGGCAGCAGATGAAAACGGAAACCGCTGCCTTGATGATGACGACTCCCATAATGCCTTGTTTCTGGTGCAGTTTTCATTATATTAGCCAAAAGTTTTTTCAATTCTCTTGACCTGTGTTTTTGTTTTGAAAAATTTCGGCATTGCTTGCGATGACTTCGGAAAAAAACAGGGCGATCGGAAGTTTCCGGTCAGATGAGGCATATGTCAATCGACATGGATGTCTTCTTCGCGGGAATTCAATTTTTCCTGATGGCCGATGGGAATGATGTTGATGAAAAACGAGACGAATACGCCGATCAGGGTATCGACGATACGATTGAAGGCGAAGTTCGAGATGCTGGGATCGGTACCGTGTGTGATGGTGACACTCAGGAATGCGACACAGGTGATGTTGGTCAGAGCGCTTTTCCGCATGAAGTCGGCCAGAAAGATCAGGGGCGCGATCGAAAAGAGTTTTCTCAGGTCGTTTTTTTTCTTCAGGACAGCGGAGAGCGGATTTTTCTTGACGGCTTCCGCGATATACATCAGCGGCAGAATACAGAACGATATCAGCAGATATTGCAGCATCGGGAACCGGAAAATGCTGAATTCGCGGATGATGAACAGGACGGCCATACCGGTCAGACCACCGATCAACGTGCCGATTGTCCGGTTCATGCCGACGCGGAACGTGCTTTTGATTTCCGGTTGCAGACAAATGATCGTGGCGATACCGGAATAGAACGGAATCCCGGTTCCGATATCGAAGAATTCGTAAATCAGGCAACAGATGAAGACTGAGAGTGCTGCCTTGACAATCAGTTTTCCCATAAACCGAAAATTTCCGACTGTTGTTTTCAATCTACCGGGGTGCAAGTTTAGCAGGTAACGGGAATGAAATTCAGAGAAGAATCAGTTCGGATTTCTCGAAGTGTCGCATGCCGTTTTTGCCGGCGGTATGCCGGCAGGCCCGTGGCGTACCGGTACCGAATGTTCCCCCGATTGTTTTCCGTGCGTGAATGGAGTAGCGATGAATGGATATACCCTGTCGGGCATGGATAAAAACCGCAGGATGGCCGGTTTGCATACTGATATGCAAGACGGTTATTGTTTCGCATGCCTCTGGTACGCGATGGATAGAGGATGGGGGCGGAACATGTTCCGTTTTTTGGGGTGGTTTTTCCGGATTTCTGTCATGCCGGTCGGGTATATGGTTCAAGTCGCTGTAAAGGGAATTGGCTTTCGGCATGCCGGACAAGCGGTTTCCGGAACCGGGGACAGGATTGCGGCAGGCAAGGGAACCGGCGGATGAACGATTGTTGTGATGGCGAGAATATCCGGGATGACCGGACGGTTCGGACAGGATTGTCGAAAGCCGGAAAATGTCGTCCGGCAGGGGTGTATGACGGACGGGAATCCGGACAGGATACCGGTCAGCGTGCCGTTTTTCTGGAAAGTTCGGTGAAAATGACGGCGGCAAAGATCAGGATCGCTCCCGTGTAACCTTTGAATCCCAGGATTTCATGGAGGAACAGCCAGGAAAGCAGGGCGGAGAATACCGGTTCCAGCGAGAAGATCAGGCCGATTTTCTCTGGTGTGGTATAGCGCTGGGCGATGGGCTGGACAACGAAGCCGTATGCACTGCAAATCAGTCCCAGACCGAGGATGGCGCCCCATTGCGTGAGGGTGGCGGGCAGGGAAGGCGTTTCTGAAAGGAACATGAATACCGCCCCTGTCAAGGAAGCGACGCCAAGCTGGATGATGCTGATCAGTAATGTGTCGTTTCCCTTGGCCAGTCTGGCGAAAACGATGATATAGACGGCATAGAAAAATGCGCCTGTCAGGCAGTACGCCGCACCGGTGTCGAAAACGATTCCGTCTTTCGCTGTCAGCAGAAACAGGCCGGCAACCGACAGGAGAATGCTGATGACAATCGTTTTCGACGGCAGGGTTCTTTTGAGCAGGCACTCCAGAACGGGCACCATGACAACCGTTGTGCTGGTCAGAAAACCGGCTGTTGAGGCCGTGGTGTGATTGACGCCATTGACCATACCGTAAAAGATCAGGAAAAGGATGATTCCCGTGAATACTCCTTTCGCCAGTGTGGCGGCGGACAACTGGCGGTACCGGGGCAGAAAGATCAGCGACATGGCGAAAAACGCGATGCCGAATCGCAGGGCGATCAGATTGTACGGGCCGATGCCGTCCAGCCCGATTTTCATCAGAAGATAGGACGAGCCCCAGGCCAGGGAAACACTGGCCATCAACAGTTCGGCTCGTCGGCTGTTCATATACCGTTGTTCTGTCGACAAAGACGAAAGTCTCAGCGGTACGGGTCGGGATATCCCAGTTTTGCCAGTATCCGGGTTTCCAGCGTTTCCATTTCCTCGGCTTCGGTATCGTCGAGATGGTCGTATCCCTGGGCGTGCAGGGTGCCGTGAACGACAAGGTGGGCGGCGTGTTCTTCCAGTGTCTTGGACTGTTCTTCCGCTTCCCGGATCAGTACATCGGTGCACAGGACGATATCGGCCCGTGCCGTTTCCGTACCGTTTTCCGCTTCAGCCGGCATTTGGGCGGAGGGGGCCGGTTCGGCATCGGAGAGATCGAATTCGTCCATGTCGTCATAGGGAAAGGTCAACACGTTGGTTGCGTAATCCTTGCCACGATAATCCCGGTTCAGAGCCAGGCCTTCTTCGGCATCGACGAAGCGCAACGTGATTTCAGCAGGCATTTGCAGGGCAGCGCCGATCCAGCGGCGCAGTTTCTGGCGTGTCAGGATTTCTTTCAGTCTGGGGTCGGGATACTGGACGGACAGGGAAAGGCGGTGACGGGTACTCATTTCGATTCGGTTTTGCTCGTGTTTTTCTTTTTGCCGGAAACGGTTTCCGTTTCCTTGCCTTTTGTTTTCGCCGCTGTTTTCGCTCCGGTTTCTTTTGCGGTTTTTGCCGTGGCGGTTTGCTTGCCGGCTTCTTCGGCACGGGTCGCTTCGATGATGGCTTCTTCTGCTTCTTTCATCCGGTCGGCATGTTTGCGCTTGTCGGCAATTTCATAGGCGTCGACGATACGCGCGACAAGAGGATGCCGGACGACGTCGGCGCTGGAAAATTGCGAAAAGGCGATGCCACGCACATCTTTCAGAACGTTCAGGGCATCGATCAGACCGCTTTTCTGGTTGCGCTGGAGATCGATCTGGGTGACGTCGCCGGTGACGACGGCCCGGCTGCCGAATCCGATACGGGTGAGAAACATTTTCATCTGTTCCGGCGTCGTGTTCTGGGCCTCGTCCAGAATGATGAAGGCGTGGTTCAGCGTCCGGCCGCGCATGTAGGCCAGCGGGGCGATTTCGATGGTCTGTTTCTCGAAACATTTCTGGGTGCGTTCGAAACCGAGCAAATCGTAGAGCGCATCGTACAGCGGGCGAAGATACGGATCGACTTTCTGGGTCAAATCGCCGGGCAGAAAGCCGAGGCGTTCGCCGGCCTCGACGGCCGGACGGGTCAGGATAATGCGCTGTACGGCATCGCGTTCCATGGCATCGACCGCACAGGCCACGGCAAGATAGGTCTTGCCGGTACCGGCCGGTCCGATACCGAAGGTGATGTCGTGTTCCAGTATGGCTTTCAGGTAATCGACCTGTCGGGGAGTGCGCCCGCGCAGATCGGAACGTCGCGTTTTCAAGACCGGGTTGGTCATTTCGGCTTCGACCAGTGCGGCAGCCGGCATGCCGGCGGCGAGATTGTCGTTGATGGCGCGCTGTTCGACCAGTGCCAGCTGGATGTCATTGACCATGACGGGTTTATCGGCCACGGCATAAAAATCCTCGATGATCTGGAGACCGGCTGCCGCGTTTTTGCCGCTGATGATGAAATTGCCGCCGCGGCGGGCGATTTCGATATCCAGCGCCGCCTGAATCTGGCGCAGGTTTTCATCCAGCGGGCCACACAGATTGGCCAGCCTGTCGTTGTCGACGGGTTCCGGTGTGTAATACAGGATATTCGGATTGTCCTTGTTTTTGCTTTTCACAATCGCTCCATTCGGTTGATCTGGGGAGAATGTTTCCATTTTAGGCTCATGACGGCATTCTGTTTTGTTTTTTCACGATGACCGGTCCGTTTTTCGCACGGATACGGCCGGATCATGCAGGAGTTTCGTCGGCGAATTCGCCACGCAGCGAGAAATTGGCCGCTTCGGTGATGCGCACGTTTCTCATCTGGCCGATCAGTGTTCGCGGATCGCCTTCCACCGGAATGTGGACAACCCGGTTGTTGTCGGTCTTGCCCTGTACCTGCGAATCGTTTTTGTGCGAAACGGCTTCGATCAGCACTTTCTGGACACTGCCGACCATCATCCGGTTATAGTGGCGGGTATTTCCGTCGATTTTTTCCTGAAGCCGTTGCAGGCGGTTCTTGCGCACGTCAAGCGGGATATCCATCGGCAGGGCGGCGGCCGGAGTGCCGGGGCGCGGACTGTAAAGGAAACTGAAGCTGTTGTCGAATCCGATATCGTCGATCAGTTTCATCATGGCATCGAAATCGGCGTCCGTTTCGCCCGGAAAGCCGACGATGAAGTCACTGGAAACCAGAAGGTCGGGCCGGATGGCTTTCAGTCGCCGGATGATGGACTTGTATTCGAGTGCCGTGTATCCGCGTTTCATGGCTGCCAGTATCCGGTCGGAGCCGTGCTGGGCCGGCAGGTAAAGATGGCTGACCAGTTGCGGGACGTTCTCGTAAACGTCGATCAGGCGCTGCGTGAATTCTCTTGGATGGCTGGTGACGAAGCGGATGCGTTCGATACCCGGTATTTCGGCCATGTATTCGATCAGCATGGCGAAATCGGCGATTGTGCCGTCTTCCATTTCGCCGCGATAGGCGTTGACGTTCTGGCCCAGCAGCGTGATTTCTTTTACGCCCTGTTGGGCCAGTCCGGCTATCTCGATGAGGACATCCTCGAAACGGCGCGATACTTCGGCGCCCCGGGTATAGGGAACGATGCAGTAGCTGCAATACTTGCTGCATCCTTCCATGATCGATACGTAGGCAACAGGCGCTTCCACGCGGGCCGGGGGGAGATAGTCGAATTTCTCGATTTCGGGAAAACTGATGTCGATTTGCGCCTCGCCCGTTTTCTCGAAGGCGTGGAGCATTTTCGGCAGGCGGTGCAGCGTCTGGGGGCCGAAAACGAGATTGACGTACGGGGCGCGTTTGATGAGCGCTTCCCCTTCCTGGGATGCGACACAACCGGAAACGCCGATGATCAGATTGGATTTGTTTTTTCCGAGTTTCCTGAAGCGGCCGAGATCGGAAAAGACTTTTTCCTGTGCCTTTTCCCGTACGGAACAGGTGTTTAAGAGAATCAGGTCGGCTTCTTCAGGATTGTCGGTACGGATGTAATTTTCCTCGGCTTCCAGCAGATCGGCCATTTTACCCGAGTCGTACTCGTTCATCTGGCAGCCGAAGGTCTTGATGAATACTTTCTTTTGCATGGTGTTACGGTTTGTCCGTGGAAACGGAATAGCATATTCAATGCGGCAGTTTAACCGATTTGTCCGGTGCCCCCAAATCCGGAATGCCTTCCCGGCCGCGCTTTGTGCCAAAACGGTTGTATTTCAACGACTTGGTATCGTGGAAACGGTTTGTTACAGCAAGTTCCGTTTTTCGTCATATTTGTCACAGAGCTGTCATATTGGCTGTTTACATTGTGCCTATCCAATTTTTTCAAACAAGCGAGGATCTGTATGAAAGTCTCTTTTCTGGGCAAGTTATCGATGGTTGCGGCATCCGCTCTGGTCTGTGCCAGTGTGTCCGCAGCCGATATCACGGGGGCCGGTGCGACCTTCCCTTATCCGATTTACGCAAAATGGGCTGAAGCCTACAAGGCGAAAACCGGTATCAGCCTGAATTATCAGGCGATCGGTTCCGGTGGCGGTATCAAGCAGATCAAGGCGAAGACCGTCGATTTCGGCGCTTCCGACGAGCCTTTGAAGGCGGAAGATCTGAAGGCATCCGGCCTCGTCCAGTTCCCGGCCATTTTGGGAGGTGTCGTGCCGGTGGTCAATCTGGAAGGCATCAAGGCTGGCCAGCTGAAAATGTCCGGCGATGTGCTGGCCGATATCTATCTGGGCAAAATCACGAAATGGAACGATTCGAAAATCACGGCCATGAACCCGGGCATCAGTTTGCCGGCTTCGTCCATTACGGTCGTACATCGTGCCGACGGTTCGGGAACGTCGTTTTTGTGGACCGACTATCTGTCCAAGGTCAGCCCCGAATTCAAACAGAAAGTCGGTGCCGGCAAGGCTGTCAAATGGCCGACCGGTGTTGGCGGCAAGGGTAATGAGGGCGTGGCCGCCAACGTCCAGCGTATCAAGGGCGCCATCGGTTATGTCGAATACGCTTACGCCAAGAAAAACAATATCGCCTATACCCAGCTGAAAGCGAAAAACGGCAAATTCGTTGTGCCTGACGACACTTCTTTCAAACAGGCCGCCGCCGGTGCGCCCTGGAATACGACGCCGGGTTTCGGGGTCATACTGACCAATCAGTCCGGCTGGCCGATTACCGGGGTTTCTTTCATCCTGATGCAGAAAGTCCAGGCCGATCCCGCCAAGGGTGCCGAAGTGCTGAAATTCTTCGACTGGTCTTTCAGAAATGGCGGCCAGATGGCGTCGGACCTGGATTATGTCGCCTTGCCGACAGCCGTTGTCAGGATGGTCGAAAAATCCTGGAAGACCGAGCTGAAAGGCGAAAACGGTCAGGCTGTATGGAAATAAACGAGACAAATAAGTTTGACGGGGATATCCGGATAGTGTGAAAGATGTTCCGCCAGCCGCTTGCGGAGGAATTCGCAGGCGGCTTTCAAACTGGAAATAGATATGAAAAGGCAAAATCCGATGAGTGTGCCGGTTTCGACGATGGAAAAAAGCGTTTGTGCATCCGGAGTGGATGCGAAAGAAAACACGATGGGTTCGGTTTCGGAACGGATGAGGGCGATCGGTCGTCGCCAGCAGAGGCAGGACGGGGTTTTTCATGGACTGACGTTTTTGTTCGCCCTGACGGTTCTGATGGTTTTGGCGGGAATTATCGTGTCGCTGATCATCAGCGCCATTCCCGTGTTCCGGGAATTCGGCTGGCGTTTCATCACGATGGTGGAATGGGATCCGGTCAATGAGGTGTACGGAGCGGCGATTGCCATTTTCGGGACGCTGGTTACCTCGCTGATCGCGCTTTTGATCGCGGTACCTTTAAGTTTCGGGATCGCGCTGTTTTTGACGGAGTTGTGTCCCGTCTGGTTGCGCCGTTCGATGGGGACGGCCATTGAATTGCTGGCTGGTGTGCCCAGCATCATTTTCGGTATGTGGGGCCTGTTTGTACTGGCACCCATTTTCGCGGATTATGTCCAGCCGTTTCTGGAATCGACACTGGGAGTCGTTCCGGGACTTTCCTTGCTTTTCACCGGCCCGATGATGGGAATCGGTGTCCTGACAGCAGGTGTGATTCTGGCGATCATGATTATTCCGTTCATTTCCTCGGTCATGCGGGACGTGTTCGAAACGGTACCGCCGGTTCTGAAAGAATCGGCCTATGCACTGGGTTGCACCCGCTGGGAAGTAATGAAAAACATCGTGCTGCATTACACCCGCAACGGGGTGGTCGGCGGCATCATGCTGGGACTGGGACGTGCACTGGGCGAGACGATGGCCGTGACGTTTGTGATCGGCAATGCCAATCACGTTTCCGCCTCGCTTTTCGCGCCGGGCAACAGTATCGCTTCGACACTGGCGAACGAATTTGCCGAGGCGAGTTCGGAATTGCATGTTTCCGCCCTGTTCGCGCTGGGACTGATCCTGTTTGTGATCACGTTTATCGTGCTGGCTGCATCCAAACTGATGCTGATGCGTATGGCGAAAAAGGAGGGTCTGTAAGATGAGACGCAAGACAACGGCGACGATTGTCGCACGGCGCAATCTGCGTCACCGGCTGGGTATGTTCCTGTCGGTATTTGCCATGATGTTCGGGATTTTCTTTCTGTTGTGGATTTTGTATACCCTGACGGTCAACGGAATCGGGGCGCTGAACTGGGCCATTTTCACGGAAACGACACCGGCACCGGGTAATGACGGAGGGGGGCTGATGAATGCACTGGTCGGGACGGTTCTGATGGTGCTGGTCACGACGGCGATCACGACGCCTGTCGGCATTATGGCAGGCATGTATCTGGCCGAGTACGGGGAAACGAGTTGGTTCGGCAGGATTACCCGTTTTACGGTCGATATCATGCTCTCGGCGCCGTCGATTGTGATCGGCCTGTTCATTTATGCGGTGTATGTCGCCAATGCCGGTCATTTTTCCGGCTGGGCCGGCAGTTTCGCCTTATCGCTGATCGCGTTGCCCGTGATTGTCAGGACGACGGACAATTTCCTGAATCTGGTGCCGGAAAGTCTGCGCGAGGCGGCATTCGCTTTAGGAGCGCCGCGCTGGCGTGTCGCGACGATGGTGCGTCTGAAAGCGGTCAAGGCCGGTGTGCTGACAGGTGTTCTGCTGGCGGTGGCCCGTATTTCGGGCGAAACGGCGCCTTTGCTGTTTACCGCGTTGAACAACCAGTTTTTCTCGGCCAACATGAATGCGCCGATGGCGAATCTGCCGGTCGTGATTTACCAGTTCGCGATGAGTCCGTATGACAACTGGCGCGAACTCGCCTGGGGTGGCGCCTTCATCATCACGCTGGGGGTACTGGGGCTGAATATTCTTTCGCGTGTCGTATTCGCCCGCAAGGCGGCGAACTGAGGGAACAAGGAGAAAAAGATGAAATGCGATATGGCAATGAACGGTCAGGGAACGGATAAAGACAATGGCGGTATGACGATGTCTCTGATGGCAGGAATCGGGGAAAAACAGGATTTGGAGGAGGCCGGGCAGGAGGCAAAAAAGAGTCTCGATATTCGGAACCTGAATTTTTATTATGGCGATTTCCAGGGACTGAAAAACGTGAATCTGCCGATTCATGAAAAGAAAGTGACGGCATTCATCGGTCCGTCGGGTTGCGGCAAATCGACGCTGCTGCGGACGATGAACCGGATGTATGACCTGTATCCGAAACAGCGTGCAGAGGGACAGATTCTGTTCAACGGAAAGAACATTCTCGATCCCGATGTGGATGTGAACACGTTGCGTGCCAGAATCGGCATGGTTTTCCAGAAACCGACTCCGTTTCCGATGACGATTTACGAAAACATCGCGTTCGGTGTGCGGCTGTATGAAGACCTTTCCAAAGGCGAGATGGATGAGCGGGTCGAATGGGCGCTCAAGAAAGCGGCGCTCTGGAATGAAGTGAAAGACAAGCTGGACAAGAGCGGCCAGAGTCTCTCCGGCGGGCAGCAACAGCGTCTTTGTATCGCACGTTGCGTGGCGGTCAAACCGGAAGTGCTTTTGCTGGATGAGCCGACTTCGGCGCTTGACCCGATTTCGACGGCGAAGGTGGAAGAACTGATTTCCGAACTGAAAGACGATTACACGATCGCCATCGTGACCCACAACATGCAGCAGGGAGCGCGCTGTTCGGATTATACGGCTTACATGTACCTCGGCCAGCTGGTGGAATTCGGCAAAACGGAGCAGATTTTCATGCAGCCGGAGAAGAAGGAAACACAGGACTATATTACGGGACGTTTCGGTTGAGACAGGATGATGGAACAGATGAAAACGAACGGGATGAATGAAGAAAATCCGGTTTTTTCCGGATTGCATTCGTCGAAACAGTACGATCAGGATCTGGAATGGATCCGTTCGAAGGTGCTTTTGATGGGCGGTCTGGTCGAAAACCAGTTCAGGGATGCCATTGTCGCCCTTGAAAAGGGAGATGTCGCCCTGGCGGAAAAAGTGGTGGCCGGTGATGCCCAGGTGAACCGGCAGGAAGTCGAACTGGATCATGCCTGCGCCCAGCTGATCGTCCGGCGACAGCCGGCCGCCAACGATCTGCGCAATGTCATGGCAACAGTCAAGGTGATTTCCGATCTGGAAAGAATGGGCGACGAGGCGACGAAAATCGCCCGGTCTGTCGGGTATATCGTTTCCCGCGATCTGCTGACTCCCGATCATTACCATGCCGTCATCAACATGTCCCATACGGCCAAACACATGATGCATGAAGCGCTTGACGCCTATGCCCGGATGGATACGGCCAAGGCGGCGGCCTTGATGGCGACAGACGATGTCGTGGATACGGAATTCCACGATATCATGTGCGAGCTGATCCGGTACATGCGGAGCGAACCGGAGTCGGTCGAGGCGGGAGTCAACCTGTTGCGAACGGCCAAGGCGATCGAAAGAATCGGCGACCATGCCACCAATATCGCCGAGTTCATCATCTATGTGGTGGATGGAAAAGATGTCCGTCATACCGATTACCGGTTGCCCGCGGACAGCACGTTGCGTTAAGCTAGCCGTGTCTGGCGGATTCCGTCATCTGGCAGGGCGGAACGTTTGACTGACTGAAAACTTTGAGAGGGTGCATTTTCTATGGCAAGCGAGAATATTTCGATTCTGGTTGTGGAAGACGAACCCGCTATTGCGGAACTGGTTTCCTTTTCCGTGAAAACCGCCGGCTGGACGCCGGTGACGGTTTACACGGGAACCGAAGCCTGGGCGGCCTTGCAGCGTTTTCGTCCGGATATGGTGCTTCTCGACTGGATGTTGCCGGATCTCTCCGGTATGCGTCTTTTGATGAAGATCCGCGAACACAAGGACATGAAAACGCTTCCCGTGATCATGCTGACGGCGAAAACGCTTGAGGAGGACAAGGTCGCCGGCCTTGACCAGGGGGCGGACGACTATATCACCAAGCCGTTTTCTCCGAAAGAACTGGTCGCGAGGATCAACGCCCTTTTGCGTCGGAAGGCACCCGAACGGGCCAAAAGCCTGTTGCGTGCCGGTGCGGTGACGCTTGATCCGGAAAGCTGCCGGGTCAGGATCGGCGATAACGACGTTGAGATAGGCAATTCCGAATTCCGGCTTTTGAAGTTTCTGATGGCAAACCCGGACAGGGTCTTTTCTCGGGGCCAGCTCCTGGACAAAGTGTGGAGCAACCAGCTGGATATCGAGGAAAGAACGGTTGACGTGCATGTCCTGCGTCTGAGAAAGGTGTTGAAAGGCCAGGAAGGATTGGTCAGGACGGTGCGCGGGATGGGCTATATGCTCTCGGAAAAGGACAAAAGTGAATGAATCCCCATGTCTTGTTCTGGATTCCGGCTGCCTTGAGGCTGGCCGGAATCTGGATCGGTTCTGCGGTATTGTGGTATTTTTTCGGGCCGGTTATCGGCCTTCTTGCCGGTCTGGCGCTGACGACAGCCATGACCATCGTGCAGCTTTATTACCTGTCGGCGCTGGATATCTGGCTGGACTCGCCCAGAAGCGACCGTCTGCCTGACGGCTGGGGAGCGTGGCATGCCGTCTATTCCCATCTGTACCGTTTGAACCATGACGAGGAGAAAAGCAAGAAGGAACTGACGGAATGGCTGACACGGTTCAGGGAAGCGATGAACTTTCTTCCGGACGGTGTGGCCATTATGGACAACGTCCTGTTTCTGGACTGGTGCAATCCGATGGCCGAAAAGCATCTCGGTCTCGATCTCGGGCGCGACAGGGACATGCGGATCACCAATCTGGTGAGAGATCCGGCTTTCATCGACTATGTCATTTTGGGCAAGTACGATGAACCGCTGGAAATGAAATTCAACGACCGGTATCTGGTTTTGCAGATCATCCCGTTCGGCAACCGGCGGCAGATTCTGGTCACGCACGACAAGACCGATTCCATCCGGACGGAAAAAATCCGCCGCGACTTCATCGCCAATGCCTCGCATGAGCTCCGGACGCCCCTGACCGTCATCAACGGTTTTCTGGAGCTGGCCATTGCCCAGCCCGATCTGGACCGTGAAACGCGGCTTTCGCACCTGAACATGATGAGAGAACAGGGCGAGCGGATGCAGTCGCTGGTGGAAGACATGCTGACCCTGACCAATCTGGAATCGAACGATTACCCCATCAGGCGCGAACCGTTCGATGCGCTGCTGTTGGTCAAAAATATTTATCAGGCCGCCCAGGCGCTTTCCGGAGGCCGCCATGTGTTCGAACTGGAAATGGACGGGCCCGAGACACTTTATGGCAGCATGGATGAAATCAGGACGGCATTCACGAATCTGGTGACCAATGCCGTCCGCTATACGCCGGACGGGGGCAGTATCACACTCAAATGGACATCGACGGAAGAAGGACCGCGCTTTTCCGTCAGGGATACCGGTATCGGGATCGAGGCCAAGCACATTCCACGGCTGACGCAACGGTTTTATCAGGTGGACAAGAGCCGCAGCCGGCAGGTCAATGGAACCGGTCTGGGGCTTTCCATTGTCCGGCATGTCCTGTTGCGTCATGAGGCACGGCTGGATATCGAATCCGAACCGGGCAAGGGCAGTGAATTCTCCGCCCAGTTTTCCCGCCGGATACTGGTGCCGTAAGCGTTTCATCTGCAGTACAGGAAGCGGGTGTTGCACCCGCTTTTTTCAATGGATTTTCCACTGGCGTTTTTTGTTTCTGCCGTCTGGCGATGCTGGCGGACGGTCACGGAAAAAAGGTGGTTGGAGATAGCGGGTTTTTATTGATGGTTGCAGGAAACCGGGTCGCACAGGCTGTTTCGATGGATCACGCAATGGAAAAAGGTTTTTTGCGATTTCAGTCCCGTTTTCCGTGCAAACGGTATCCATCCATGACGTTGTTTGCAGTTGGCCCGTTTTTTTGACAGGGTGAATGCCCTGTCCGGAGAAAAAACCGTCAGGGCAGGCTGTCGGAACCGGTTTATGCCTTTTTTGAACCGTTTTGCCGGCGATCTGCCGGTTTCGTGGTGTGGCAGATGCAGACCGGTCGTCCCGTGGTGGTTTTTCGGGAGGATGTTCTCTGTCTGGCTGGAAAAGGGGGAAATGAAATCCTGTTCCGGTTGCAGGGTATTTTGCCGTTTTTTCCGGAAGCGGACACATGAGGGGTGGAACGACCAACGGAAGAACGGCACTTCCCTTTTTTACGCGTAAAAGTTGAATCAATAAAACATGTCTTTCAGAAATTTTCTTGGAATCCGTACATGAACACGGCCGTTTTCTGCGTTGTGTCGTGGCGCGGCATTCCGGTTTTTCATATGACGGAACCTGTTTTGCCGGAACGCTGGAGATATCCCGGCTGGTTGTTTCTTCTGGCCAAGCCTTGCCGGGAAAGGCGGAAAACCGCGTGTGGCTGCAGAACCGCCGATGTATAAAGTGACGGCGGAAAACGGGGAAATGAAACGGAAATCGGCCGGCAGGCGATTGTTCCGGCGTTCGTGGATTCGCTAAAGCAACGGTACCGTGCATCGGCTTGCGGTCGCCGTGGCGGAAGCGGGATCCGGGATGCTGGAAATGGTGGTGATGTGGCCTGTTGCCGGAAGTCCGGATGGCCGGACGGCGATATCAGTGCAACAGGGAAGCGGACGGTTTAAAGACGTTGCGGATGACCAGCATGTCGTTGTGGTTGCCTGCACAGTGATAGGCTGTTTTGCATATCCACAGATCGTGGCTGCCGGCGAAGCGACGGATGACTTTACGGGCCAGACCGGTTTCCCTTCCGTGCATATCGACGATCGGGAATATGCGTACTTCGTGGCAGATGCGGAGCATTTCTTCCAGAGCCTGGTAATGGAAATTGATGCCTGGCCCGGCAGAAGACAGCAGAAAGTGCGACGACAGTCCGAGATCGAAGCGGTTGTCGGGACAGGGGATCCGGTAGGGCAGCTCATAGTCGATATAGCGGCCCTGTTTTTTGCCTTCCTCGAAGTCGTCCATGAAGATTTCGACAGCGGTCATGTGGCGTTTTTGCAGCTCGTTGATGTCCCGTTCCACACCGGATCTGCCATTGCCGTGTCCTTCATGGCACGTTTTTTCGATCAGTCGCCGTTTCGCTTCTTCCAGTACCAGTTCAAGCCGGTCACAGGAAAAACGGTAGACCGGATCGAATGAGGTGACATGACCGCCCTGCATGTCGCATTCGGCGTTGAAGCTGGCCACACCATCGCCGAAACAGGCGATATGACCTTCCAGTTCGGCATCCGACAAGGAAAACATTTTCCGGTATTCGTCGAACGTGCGTCCCCAGGGGACGACGTTTTTCATGATAAAAGGCATGATTTCGCTCCTTCCATTCGTTTGGCCTGAAAAGGCTTGCTGGCCGTTGGCATCCCGGTACACGGGACCGGCTTTCATGTGTTTTGACGGAGACGAAGGCCGGTCTGTTTTGACTGGCCGATCGACCGGCAGGTTCCTGAAGAATTCAGGGGTCAGAGGAGACGGTCGCCGGGATGTTTATGGAAACCGGTTCCAGTTTCTCCCATATGGAAAACGGGCCTTTGTGCCGGATCAAGGAATTTTGAGGCAAAAAAGAAAACGGCTTGCCAAAGAGGTCTGTCGGGACGAAACGGAAGGGAACCGGGCCGTTTTGCCCGTTTTTCCGACAACGGGTATCCACTGGGGCAGCGGGGTGAACCGGCAGGGGGACATGACGACGAGTCAATACGTTACCGGTAGCATTTCTTCGGGGCCGTGTTTTCTCCAGAATACATGAGGGCGGATTTGGATATGAAAGGAAAGATGAATATGGCACGTCGGATGACGATCGGGCAACCGGTTTTGAATGTCGTTCCCAATCGGGTCAATGGCCCCATTCTGGGACATACGCTCGAGTTGATCGTTCCCGCCACTGTCACGGCGGGTGGCCCTCGCGCCCACCGGATCGAGGCACCGGTTTTTGAGTGGTGGGAAACGATAACGTTCTGGGAACTGGATGATACAGGATGGGTACAGAGGGTACCGGCCCGGGGGGCGGTGAATCAGGCACTGGGACAGAACAATACGGCGAATTTCTGGCGGGAACGGTATGCCGGTGCCGTTGGCGATCGGAACTGGAATCCGGCATGGGGCCGGAATCCGACGAATCGGGAAGCGGAGGAAATCATCGCGCAAAACGGATTGTCGTGGCATATCCGGGTATATGACAACCCGGGTCTGAACAATCCACGGTACCGGAATGTTCCGGGAGCGCCCCGCAATGTGGCGCGGTCGGTAGAGTTCGGTATTCGCGTCGGTGCTTTCCTGATCCGGAAAACGCAGGTACTGGTATCGTCCGTTTACGGAGATCGTCAGGAATTTCTGGATGGAACGTATGTGGCCGCAGACGTTTTGCGCAGGTTGCCGTAAAGACACGGAACCGGTTTCGGTCCCGCCGGAGGAAAACATGCATGGGCAGGCTGGTAAAGTATTCCATTTTCTGTCAGGATAGCAGGGAATGCGCAAAATGGCTTTTGCATGCGGATAGTCCGGTTCACTTGTCGGGATTCGATGGTATCCTTGTCATGTCTTGCCGTTTTGGCCGGCCGGGGACGACCCCGGCTGTATCGCGGATGAGGGGACGGCCCTTCCTTTTTTGCAGGGGGGCATATGCTCTGGTTCATGCTGGTTCTGGCAGGCCTGTTCGAGACGGGATGGGCTGTCGGTCTCAAATATACTCACGGTTTCACCCGTCTGTGGCCGTCTGTCGGCACGGTTGCCGCCATGGTGGCCAGTTTTCTGTTGCTCGCTCATGCCATGAAAACCTTGCCGGTCGGGACGGCGTATGCCGTCTGGACGGGAATCGGTACGGCAGGAGCTTTCATCGCCGGCGTTTTTCTGTTCGGGGAAACGGTTTCCCTGCCGAGGCTGCTGTTTCTCGCCATGATTCTGGTCGGCATCGCCGGACTGAAAGGGTTTTCGTAAGCCGGTGCATCCTGCCCGGTTTCGGGCAGGATGGCGGAAAGACCTGTTCGGGATCCCTGTTTCAGATTTCGGGAAGGTTGTTGTCGATGAAGGCGATTTCTTCGGGGGGCAGACGGATGTCCATCGCGCGTGCGTTGGCAGTCGACTGGGCGGCATTTCTGGCACCGACCAGTGCGACGGTAATGCCGGGACGCTCGATTGTCCAGCGCAAGACGAGCTGGGCCAGCGTCGCGTTTTTCGATTCGGCCAGCGGTCTCAGTTTTTCAAGGAACGCGTTGATTTTCAACAGGTTTTCATCCGTATAAAAACGGTATTCGGCCCGATGGTCGCCTTCGGCGAAAACGTGGCCCGGTCTGATTTTGCCGGTCAGAACCCCTCTTTCCAGCGGGCTGTAGGCGAGGATAGCCTTCTGGTGTTTGATGCAGTAAGGTACCGTTTCCGTTTCGATTCCCCGGTTGATCATGGAAAACGGAATCTGGTTGGAGACGACAGGAAGGATTTTTTCCGCTTCGGCCATCTGTTCGGCACTGTAGTTGGAAACGCCGGCGTAACGGACTTTTCCCTGTTCGATCAGCCGGGCGACGGCTTCGAAGGTTTCGTGCATCGGTGTCGTCTTGTCGGGCCAGTGGATCTGATACAGGTCGATATAATCGGTTTTCAGCCGTTTCAAGCTGGCTTCGCATTCGGCCATGATGCTGTCGCGTCCGGCATAGCGGACGATATCGATCGGCTTGCCGTGATTGTCTTTGCTTGCGAAAAAGAATTTTCCTTTTCCTTCGGGGGCATCCCAGCGCAATCCGAATTTGGTGAGGATCTGGACTTTGTCGCGCGGAAGGCCGGCAATGGCTTCACCGACGATGTTTTCGGCGTCGCCCTGGCCGTAAACCGGCGCCGTGTCGATGGATGTCACACCCAGATCATATGCTGCACGGATGGCGGAAATGGCGTCGTTGCGGTCGGTTTTGCCCCACATCCAGCTGCCGGCCGCCCATGAACCGAATGTGATGGCAGAAAGTTTCAGATCGGTATTTCCGATATTGCGGTATTCCATGGTCATGATGATTTCCTTTGTCGGGACGTGATGAAGCCAACAGGCGATACGTTATCGTATCCCGTTTGCGGAAATACCGGAACCGTCCCGGGCATGAATCGTGTGGTGGCGCGTTTTTCGGCCCGGTCTCCGTCGCCGTTATGGAGGGGGCAGGATGCTGTCGATGTAACCCATTTCCTTGTCCGAGAGACGGATGTCGCCCGCCCGGGCGTTTTCGACAGCCTGTGCGGCATTCATCGCGCCGGCGAGTACGCCGGTGATGCCGGGGCGCTGGGCAGTCCAGCGCAGGACAAGCTGGGCGATGCTGATTTTCTTGTCTTCGGCGAGCGGTTTCAGCAATCGGATGAATTCACCGGTTCTCCGGATATTCTCGTCGGAGAATTTCGCATTGTTCCGGCGGAAATCGCCGTCGGGGAAGACGGTTCCGGGTTTGAGCGTGCCGGTTAAAAGACCGCTTTCCAGAGGTCGGTAGGCAAGGACGGCCATGTCGTGATCCATACAGTATTTCACGGTCTGTTTTTCAAGACCGCGGCTGAGCATGCTGTAATGAATCTGGTTGGACACGATCCGCATGGATTTCCCGGCTTCGGCCATTTGTCCGGCACTGTAGTTGGAAACGCCCGCATAGCGGACTTTCCCCTGTTCGATGAGCCGCTGCAATGCCTCGAACGTTTCATCCATCGGTGTCGAATCGTCCGGCCAGTGGATCTGGTACAGATCGATGTAATCGGTTTTCAGGCGTTTTAAGCTGGCTTCACATTCGGTGAAGACGCTTTCGCGGGTGGCGTTGTGGACGATGTCGGCCGGACGGCCATTTTGTCGGGCAACCGTTCTGAAAAGGGTTCCGGCCGTCCCGTCCCAGCGCAGCCCGAATTTGGTCAGTATCCGGAGACTGTCGCGGGGAAGACAGGCAATCGCTTCGCCGACGATGCTTTCGGCGTCGCCCAGTCCGTAAAGGGGAGCGGTATCGATCGTCGTCACGCCGGCTTGCCAGGCGGCCCGTATCGCTCCGATCGCGTTCTCCCGTGCCTCGGGCAGCCATCCTCCATTGGCCCATGACCCGAAAACGATGACGGAGATATCCAGATCGGTTCCGGGAAAAGTACGGTATTCCATTGTCCTGCTCCTTTGCATATGTCCGGAAACGGAATCCGGGACGGTCACGATCTGAAACCGCTGGACGGATTCCGTACGGCATGAACAGTTTGCCGGCTTGTCCGGCAGCTCCAAAAAAGGAGACTTCCTTTTTTGGAAATGGTTCCGCTATGACAGGGCCGCCAGTCGTACTCTGGTTTTGCGCAGGGCTTCGTTGATCATTTCCGTATCCAGTTTCAGCAGGGTGCCGTTGATGAAGTCCATGTCTCTTCTGGACAGGCTGATTTCTGCGGCCCGGGCGTTTTCGACGGCCTCCAGTGAGTTCACGGCACCGGCAAGAACCGACGTGATTCCGGAACGGTTGGCTGTCCAGCGCAGCGTAAGCTGGGCCAGCGTGGCTTTTTTCTCGCTGGCAAGGGGTCTTAACTGTTCCAGAAAGGCATTGACCCGCCGGATATTGTCAGGCGTGAAATACGGGTTGGTATTTCTGGAATCGTTTCTGGGCCATGTGGCGTCCGGGCGGATTTTCCCGGTGAGCAGCCCGGCTTCCAGCGGCCGGTAGGCCAGAATGGCCCTGTTGCTGTCGATACAGTATTTCATGACGTCTTTTTCTATGCCTCGTTCCACCATGTTGTAAGGCATCTGGAGCGACACGACCGGCACGATTTTGCCGATTTCGTCCATCTGTTCCGGCGTGACGTTGCTGACGCCGACGTACCGGACTTTTCCCTGTTCGACCAGACGGCTGACGGCTTCGAACGTTTCCTCGAACGGCGTGGCTTCATCCGGCCAGTGAAGCTGGTAGAGGTCGATATAGTCGGTTTTGAGTCGCCGCAGGCTGTTTTCGCATTCCTCGATGACGCTTTCGCGGGTGGCGTAGCGGTAGATATTGACGTCCTTGCCGTCGAAACTGACGACTGTCCTGAACGGCCGTCCCCGGACGTAGAGCCAGCGCAGGCCGAACTTGGTCAGAATCTGTACCTTGTCCCGCGGGAAACACGAGAGGGCTTCCCCGAGTATCGCTTCCGTGTCGCCCAGCCCGTAGATCGGTGCCGTATCGAATGTCGTCACACCCAGCTGGTAACTGGCGCGAATGGCTTCGATGGCGGATTTTCTTTCCGAAGGAGCCCATCCCTTGCCGGATGCGTAAGAGCCGAAGGCGATGACGGAAAGATTCAGGTCTGTACCGGGTATTTTTCTTGTTTCCATGTTGTTGTCCTTTCCTTTGTTTGGCTGCCGTTCGTGACCGGCGTTGTGGTTTTCGTTCAGAAAGCGTTTTCCCACGGTCTGGACAGTCTGAGTGCGCACTGGATCAGTCCGACCATGCTGTAGGTTTGCGGGAAATTTCCCCACAGTTCGTTTCCCTCGCGCGAGACATCGGCCGAAAGCAGGCCGAGACGGTTGCGGCGGGAAAGAATTTTTTCGAATCCGGCACGGGCCCGGTCCGTTTCGCCGATGTAGGCGAGTGCCAGAATCCACCAGAACGTACAGACCAGCAGTGCGGTTTCGGGCAAGCCGTCCGAGTCCTCGTTTTCGTATCGCAGCAGGAAATCCCCGCGTAAAAGCCGTTTCTCGATGGTGAAGACCGTGTTTCTGAAACGTTCGTCTTCCGGTTCGAGAAAACGGAGCTCGGCCATCAGCAAGAGACTTGCGTCAACTTCGCTGCCGTTCCAGACGGAAGTGAAGGTACCGAGTTCCCCGTTGTATGCATTCGTCAGGATGTCGTCCCGGATTTTCGCCGCGTTGGCGGCCCACAGCTCTTCGCGGGCTTTCATTTTCAGTTCTTTTGCGATGGCGGCCAGCCGGTCGCAGGCCGCCCAGCACATGACGCTGGAGAACGTGTGCACGTGTTTTCCGTCTTCACGGTGCCAGATGTCCGCGTCGGGCTGGTTGTAGCGGGCGATCGCTTCTTCGCCAAGCCGTTCCAGATCGGCGAAAACATTCCGGTCGGCAGGGCGATGCAGCCGCTTGTCGAAAAAAGCCTGTGTACAGGCCAGAATGGCCGAGCCGTAAACGTCGTTCTGGATTTCGCGGCAGGCGCTGTTGCCGATTCTGACTGGCCCCTTGCCGTTGTAGCCGGCCAGTGCGGGGGCGATCCGTTCTTCCAGTTCGGCATTGCGGTGGATGCCGTAGACCGGCTGGAACGGCAGGCCTTTCGAATCGGCGATGATGTTCAGGATGTATTGCAGATACCGTTCCATCGTGCCGGTCGCGCCGAGGCGGTTTAAGGCGCTGACGACGAAATACGAGTCGCGCACCCAGCTGTACCGGTAATCCCGGTTGTGTCGGGCGGCGGGCGATCCGGGGATGGATGTCGTGACGGCGGCGATGATGGCGCCGGTGTCGTAGAACGTGTTCATGCGCAGGGTGATGGCGGCGCGGATGACGGCGTCCTGCCATTCGAACGGCATGGAAATGTTGTGGATCCAGTTCTGCCAGTACCGGACAGTTGCTTCATACCAGGCCCGCCCGATGTCCTGCGGTGCGGATTCGACCGCCTGGTCGGGACCGAACACCAGTGTGACGGAGTCGTTCAGAAAGAACGGTTTTTCGTCGAGAATGGAAGTGATGGACGCGTCGGTCGTCACGCGCAGCGTCTGCTGGGGTCCCTTGTACGAAATATGGTGCGCACCCGGCAGGACCTGTGGCGCTTCACTGCCGTAATTCACGCCGGGGCGGATACGGATGGTGATGCGCGGGCGGCCGGCGACCCGGCGGATGATGCGGATGATCGACGAGGGCGTGAACAGCCGGTCGTGCATCGGGAAACAGGGAGCGAAGTCGATGATCTCGATGACGTTGTGGGCGTTGTCGCCGAACCGGGTAACGAGCACGGCCGAATTGCGTTCGTAGTACTGGTCGGCCTGCCGGATTTTCTCGAAGCCGACATCGATGAATCCGGACGCTTTGTCTTTCAGCCCGGGATTCATCAGTTCGCAGCAGACCGGGTCGCTGTCGAAATAGGGGTAGCACCACCAGACGATGCGGGCATTTCTGTCGATTAATGCGCTGGTGCGTGAATTGCCGATCAGTCCGAGTTCCAGTGAGCTCATGTCAGTTTCCTTTGGTGGCCCGCCGTGTTTTCCGAAAGGATGGCGGTTTCTGTTTTGTCGATAAGAAGGTCGAGCAGTCTGGCGATATCTTTTTGTGTTTCCAGATAGAAACGTGCGTGACTTTCCGGTTTTTTTTCGATGCGTATCGTCAGAATGTCCGGCGATTCCAGTGAGAAGACATCTTCATCTGTCCAGTCGTCGCCCACATAGACCGCGGTTCGGGAACCGGCGGCTTTCATCAGTTCGAGCAGGGCGTCTCCCTTGTCCGGTGCGCCCGGCGGGATCAGGTTGTAGACGAATTTGCCGGGCAAAACATGCGCTTCGGGCACGGCTTCGGCAAAGAGACGGGTCAGCCCGCTTTCGGTTTCGTCGTAATCGGCCGCCTTGCGATAATGTACGGCAAGCGAATAGCGCTTGTTGTCCAGACGGATACCCCGGTCGTAACGGACGGAATTGGCCAGGGCCTTTTGCAGGATTTGTGCCCAGCAGTCGATTTTCCCGCGATATTTCTCGCTGTCTTTTCCCTTGCCCGGTACACCTTCCTGTCCGTGGTTGGCGACCAGATAGTCGGGTTTGAAAGCCAGTCTGGCGCGGATGTCGGACAATGCACGTCCGGTCAGGATGGCAACAGGCGTCATGGACTGGAGACGGACGAGTTTTTCGCGGATAGCTTGCGGCAGGGAAGCGTTTTCGTAACCCGTGAACGGGGAGAGCGTTCCGTCGAAATCGAATGCACAGAGAACACCCGGACGGACGATCCGGTCGATTTGCATTCTGCCCTGATCTGAGAAGAGAGGAATCATGGGGTACCTCCTTTCGGAATAGGTGATGACAAGAGTATAACCGGGTTTTTCAGCTGCCGTGTATGATTTGTGAGAGGTTCGGGTGTCATTGTCTCCTCTGGAAAACCACTTTGAAGGTTTTTGACCGCGATCGTTCCGGAAAAAAACAAAAGTCGGGAAAATTCCGGCAAAGGGGCTTTTCACTCTGTACACGGCACGGGGATGGGGCCATACTTACACGGTATGTTTTTCTCCGTTTTGTCTTTTTCCGGTTGAAAGCGAGTGACTTGTGAGATCGTTTCTGGTGTTCTGTCTGCTGGTGGTGCAGGTGCCTTTTGCCTGGGCATGGCAAGGTGTCGTCGATCAGGTGATCGACGGGGATTCGCTGAAAATACGGCACGAGTCGGGCCGGATTTACGATGTTCGCCTGTATGGCGTCGATGCGCCGGAACTGGCCCAGACGAACGGGCCCGAAGCGAGGGATGCGGCGAAAAAACTGGTCGGGGGCAAATCGGTGAATGTACAGGTCATCAATGTCGATCCGAACGGCACGGCTGTTGCCGTGGTCTATGTCAACGACCAGTACAGCCTGCAGGCGTTCCTTGTCGGGTCGGGGTGGGCCTGGGTTTACGACGGTCATTGTGGCCTGAAAATCTGTACACGGTGGCAGTCGATGGAAACACAGGCAAAAGCGGCCAATCGCGGTCTGTGGATCAATCCGCATCCCGTTTCTCCCTGGAAATGGCGTCAGCAGCGGCATGCGACGGGTAAGGCCACGTCCGTGAAGCCGGCGACGGTCAAAAAGCGCAAGACCGCCAAACGCAGAAAAACCGGGAAAAAGGCACCGGCCGATATTTCGGCGGAATTGCAGGCCGGACAATGATGAAAACCTGCCGGATGGCGGGTTTTTCCGTCTGAAAGGCCGGTACGTCGTTTTTTCGTGTCCGCGATGTCGCCGGTATGGAAAACGGGCCCTCCGGTGTCGGGGAAGGTTCCTGCCGGTTGCCGACGAAACAGGACGGTGAACGGTATGCGGAAAACGGGGACGCTGAAAAGCGATATCCGGCTTTCGGGATCCTGTGGCCGTTTCCGGCGACAGGGCTGTCTGGTCAGTCTGCCCGTTTCATTCTCTTATCCATTGCAAAAGCCTGTCGGCCCGTCCGGCCGGATCGTCTTTCGGCAGGACAATGATCCGGTAACCGAGTTCGCGGTATGTTTTGTCCATAATGCAGAAGGTGCGGACAGCCGTCGTGAAATTCTGCCGCCGTTCGGTATCTTTCGTGTAGATGGATTTCCAGGGTGGCAGGAGAAAAACGGTTGGCACATACCGGCGGGCAAGCGCTTCGTGCCGGCTGTGTTTGTCCAGATACAGCCTGATCAGCCGGGCGTAGGCGAGTGTGTCGGGAATGCCGCGATCGAAAAAAAACAGGCCTCCCTGCTCACGGTATCTGTCGAAATCGGCGATGGTGCGTTTCAGCATGATTGCTGTGTAGCGACGGCGGTTTTTCCAGGGCAGAGCGTCACCCTGTGTGGCTATCTGTTCGCGGATGATTTCCCGTGCCGCTTCGGCGACGCAGGCATAGCCGCGGCGAGCCAGTTCGTTTAACAGGGTTGTCTTTCCGCTGCCGGGGCCCCCGGAAAGGATAACGGGCAAATAATTCGTTGACATGGTGTTTCCCAACTGTGCCGTAAAACCCCGTCTTTGGGGACAAGGATATAAGGCACGGATTGCAAGGCAATCCAGTCTCTTAAAATGTTCCGGTTGCTATGGTAGCTTGTCGCCGGTCACCGGTAGCGGCAACGCGGAAGTCGCATTGAGGCAACACATCGACAGAGGCTTCTGAGAAAAGACGGCATTGCATTCACAGTCTATTTCACTGATAGCGGTAACCATTATCAGAAAGAACATTTCCTGCAAAGAAAGTCGGTTGTTTTGGAGCCTGAAGGCTTCGCAGGGAATGTCATGGAAAAATCGGGTTTTGGGAATTCGGGCTTTTTAAAAAACTGTTGTGAGGAAAGGATCTTGTTGATTTCAGGTGCCGCTGCTTCAAGTCTTGAAATGAACGCTTTGATATTGTTCTGGCCTGACCGGTTAACCGGGTTTTTCCATCTTGTCGCACCGGGAAAATTCTCATTGAGCCCGGCGACACCGGTCGCCGTCACTTCTGTTTCGTAAATGACTTTGCCGGTGTTTCGCGCAACAATCTGATATTTGGCTATGGATTCTGTTTCCATGTCAAACCCGAAAGCGGGTGCATTGAATTTCAGTAACTTGACCTGGACAGTGACTTTGGTTCTGGCGTCATCGTTGCGCCGACTTGACAAGCCGTCTTTGAGAGCGTTTTTCCACGGCCCGATAAAGACCTCTCCCGCTGGTCCGAAACCTGTTTCCATATGGATTTTACAGTTCGACAATCGCATTCAGCCATTCAATAGCAAAGCTTTGCCTGATTTCGGCAATATTCAATATCAGTATATCCCATGCAAGAAAGAAGTGAAGAAATATCAGGCTTACTTTTCAGTAAGCCCTGCCGATGCCAGGACTCTGAAGATAGGGTTGGAGAAGGATGATGAACAAGGCTGTTTGGCCGGGTTGAGTGTTTGTCTTGTTTCTGTATTCCGTTTTGCTGCTTGTGGTGAGTGTGTTTCCTGTAAATGCAAGATTGGTGGTTTCGGGTGAAAAGGCAAAGTACCATCCACTGCGTGAACCCGGGCTTTCCCCAAGACGGGGTACCTTTCGGGAGGGCCGATCACTGGCGATCTGTTTTTTATATAATCAACCGGTTTTCTTGCGATTCGGGAGCGTAAAAATTGTGACTGCCGGCCGGTACCGGGCATGTGGTGTCATACGGTTTTGCGGGAGTAGCTGGTTGTCCGTAGATGCCGGATCGGGTATTCATAGCGTCGCCAGAAATAAAGGAGCAGCCCAAAGCCGATGAAAGCGAAGAAACTGGCGGGCAGTGCCGTGTATTCGTGGCTGTATCCGGCTTCGACAGGCAGGCCGCCCGCCCCATGCGCCGAGGTCATTGCCATGTGATTCCTTTCTGGACAGCCGAGTTGGGCAAAAAGGAATGGCATGCTTTTCAGGTTTCCCCGCGTACCGGCATACTTTATTGCCGCATGGAAAACGATCGTGTTTTCGTAGGAGGGAAAGCCGCACTGTATTTCATCGCCAGCCTCTTTCTGCCGGACGGTTCGGTGACCGGATGAAATCTGTGCCCGGACGGCGGGGCAGGACACCATGCCGGTACGGGCGATTTCCGCCTGTAGGCAAGTGGATGAAGGTATATGGTTTTTTTCGGATACCACCGGTGGCAGATACCGGAATACCGGTTTACGGCTACCGTTGATGGTATGTCCGGATTGTCCATACCGGAAAAAAGAGCAGGAAATATCCGCCATGTGAAGCAGGATGGCGGATATCCATCAGGTTGGGAAAACGGTTTTTACGGAGAAATCAGATTTTCCCGGATTTCTTTTTGGCACGGGCAACCAGATTCCTGCATAGCGACAGGGAAGACATTCTTGCCTGCATTCCCCGCCCGCAGACCTCCCGGGAAATGCATGCAGGTCTTGCAGGCCGTTTCCGTGAACTCACATAGACCGTTTTCGGTTTATTTTGAGGGGTGGGTGCATAACGCATCCAGACCGGAACCGGTCTTTTATTGCGGACTGGAACGGGTTCGTTCATTTTTTCCACTGGCAGGCGATCTGCTGCTGTTTTTCTATTCTTGCGTCGTCGGCCATGATATAGCCGCATCCCCAGATGACGAAGGCGACAAGTATCAGGAACCAGGGGTTTTTGTAGTAGTCGTGTGGCATGATGATTCTCCAGAGTGTCAGGTACCCTTTCGGGTGTTGCGGAAAAAGTTTACCGCTCGTGTTCAAGCTGCTCGGTGGCCAGGTTCTCGGCGACTCCCCCGATCGCTTCCTCGATCAGTTCCCTGATCGCCAGAAATACCGATTCCTTCTTGCCTCGGGCAGTGTCGCGGATGATGCCGACCACTTCGATATCCGTCAGATAACGGATAAGCTGGTCGGCTACCCGGATGGCTGTTTCGTCGTCTTCCGCCATCCGGCTTCTTATCCGTTGGCCGAATGCGAATGCCAGTTTTTCAAGCCGTGTTTCGTAATCGGAAAAATTCGTTTTGGGATCGTTGGGATGGCTCGTGACCGGGCCCCAGGTACAGGGGTCGCCATAACCGGGTTTGTCGTATCGCATGTTTCCTCCGTTATTGTTGTTTTTATGGAATGGTTCATTTATGGCTATTTTAGGAGGGAGAAAAATATCGGTCAATCCATATAAGGCTTGTTCGTGCCGCGTTGTTGTTTCAGGGCGAAGGGTATGGTTGTTGAACGGTGACGTGTACAGACTTCGGAGTTTTATCGGCAGACGCGATGCAAAAAAAAAGACGCGTCGCAAGGACGCGCCGAAAAGAGCAGAAAGTTCATGAAATTGCAGGAATTTCTCGAGTAACGGTTTGATCTTATTCTTTTCCGGAAAAAGGGACTTGATGAATGACAAGGAATGTGTCCGTGTAAACGGTGTTGCCTGTCGGCGACGCCGGAACATGAGAGGGATTTGTCGTGAGGTCTCTGTTTATGCCGTTTGTTTTCGTTGATGCCGAAAGGAGGGGAAAAGGCGCACCGTTTTTAATTGACGCCAGGCAATAAAATTGGGAAACTGGCCCGGACAGATTATTAACAGGTACCTGTAACGATGGATACATGGAAAAAGCTGGTTGGCAATCGGGCTTTCATTTCGGATCTCGGCAAAAGCCATGAGGCCGAAATCGGGGGCACGAAAACAATTGTGGGGCGTTATGCCGTGTGGGTACCTGTTGAAGGATCGGAACGCCATCAGGTCATCGAGGTCAGTGACGATCTGGATGCGTTGCAGCAAAAATACGGTGTTCCCATCGAACTGGTGCTGAAGCTGGGGGCTTTTGCCGAATGATGATTGTCGTCATGACGGAAATGTACTCCTGTCTGTATTCTGGCGAACGGAAAAATTCACGGAACAAGTTGTGTGAACGGTCGTGAGACACGCATGCCGCTTCAATTCAGGGAGAAGAACATGGAAAATGATCGGCGGAAAAAGCCGTTGCCGGTTTTGCAGGAAATGGCCGGTGACCGGGTTTGCCGGGAGGAACTTTGTGTGGCGTACCTTCAGGTGCTTCGCCGGCTGGCGGTGATTCGCGAGGGGTGTGATCCTGTCACGGTATCGTTTGTTGCTCCCCGCGGGAATGCCGGTGAAACGGAATGTTCGGAAGGGGCGAAACCGGTGATTGTCGAGATACCTCTGGCTTGTCTGACCGCTTTTTATGCAGGGGAAATGGATGAGGTCAGGGGCTGTCTTGCCGGCCGTTCCGTCAGGGAGTCCGCTTCCCCGGCAGAACGGCACAACGGCAAACGTCCCTGCCAGGGGACGGTTGCCCGGTTTGCCGGTGGTGGTATGACGACAGAAGACGCCATGCCGTAATTCTCTTTTTTCAGGGACAGGTTCCATCCTGCCGGTTTTTCCTGTCGTCTCCCGTTCATGGATCGCGGCACGGTTTTTTCCCTTTTCAGCCTGTCGCACTTTCCGCCGTTGTGACAAGCATTGTCTTGACCGGTTTGTTGTCAGACAGATACTTTTTGCGGGAACCGGCCATTTTCCGCCTGTTTTATCGATAAATGTAAATCCTTCCTTGCATAATGGTTTTGCCGGTGAATATCCGCTTCGGGATATTCAACCACCGGCAATGGCAAGGAGGAAAATCATGCAGGAAACTTTGCTTCTGACCTCGCGCGAGAAGGAAATTCTCGATCTTTCGATGAAAGGCATCGGTTGCAAGCAGATCGCGCTTCATCTGGGTATCAGTACCAGCACGGTCAAAAAACACCGTTCCAGCCTGATGGACAAAACAGGTGCGTCCAGTATGGTCGAGCTGGTCGGTCGGATGACCGGCGAAAAAAAATAAACGTCCGGTAATCGGGTTCAGCGGGCTGACCGAAAGACAGAAACAGGTCGCTGTTCTGATCGCTGCCGGCAAAAGCTACAAGCAGATCGCACGCGAACTCGGTATCCATTTCCAGACGGTCATGAAACACCGTGAAAATCTGTATCGCCGTCTCGGTATCAAAAATGCCCTGTCGCTGGCTCTGCTTGTGTCGGGAGGACATATGGGCTGACCCGCTTTCCGTTTTCCTGTTTTCCCCGTACGGGCCAGACCGAATCCGCAGAAGCGAAGCGTCCGGTCCGGTGGTGCCTGCCCGTCGTTCGAGAGGATTTTTTCCGGTAGCAGGGTATGGCGCCTGTCGGGGCCGGGCTTGTCAATACGTTATCGGTAGCATTTTCTTTCAGGCAAGAAAACGTGAAACTGCTTTCGTCGGGGTATGGAAAACGATACGGAAGGAGATGACGATGGATGAATGGACGAAACTGACCAGAGACAGGGTTTTTATTTCCGATATTGGAAATGACCGGGTCGCCGAGATCGGCGGGGCGAAAACACTGGTGGGCCGCTATGCGGTATGGGCTCCGGCTCCCGGAGGAGAACATCACCGGGTTGTCGAAGTCGGCAGTGACTGTAAGGCGTTGATGAAAAAATACCGTGTCCCCGGCGAACGGGTTTTGAGGCTTCAGACGGTGGAGGCCGGTCATGGCTGAAGTCAATCTGTCCGATCTGTTTACCGCGATCAGTCAGGCGATGCTTGATGCCCATCAGGCTGTGACCCGTTCGACGCTGGATCAGTACTGGGATTATTTCAGGCCGTCCCGTCTTTCAAGGGATGGCCGGATGGCCAATGCCGGTGAGACGGAGGATGCACTGGTTCCTGTCACCCGGAAAGTCGTCATTCCCACGCCGGACGGAAATGGCGTGTTCTCCGAATTGTCGGTTCCGCTGATCACACTGGTTCACCACAATACGTTCGGTCTGGATCAGGTGAAGCTCAGGATGCGGGTGAGCGCTTCGGTCGATCGGGCGGGTGGTCCCCTGAAAGTGTCGCTGGCCCCCTTGCGGCGGCAAAACCGTCACGGCATGGCAGATGATGCGCCGGATACGGCCGGGCAGCCTGAGGAACCGGATCAGGAAATCGAGCTGGTTTTCAAGCGGGAGGCGCCTGCCGAAGGTATTTCCCGTATCACAACCGAAGCGGTCAAGCTTCTTTAACAAAGGAAAGGGAGGTGCATTATGCCGGAAAACTTGGGTGACAAATTTGCCGGTCTGCCACTGGGGCTTCTGGTCTGTACGCCGATTATCGAAGTGGCGAAAGGACAGTCGGAGCTGTGCCGGGTCTATCTCGATTATGTGTACAGGCTGGCGTTCATCGACGGGGATCCGACGAAAGGGACGAAAACGCTCACGTTCAATCTGACACGTCCGGTGACGGATGGCAGCGGGAATATTTCGCAGCAGCAGGTTCAGGTGGTCGCTCCGCTGATCTCGCTGGTACCGGTACCGGCATTCACGATGGATGAGGCGACGGTCCGGTTCACGATGGAAGTGAAAGAACAGGTCGTGGACAAGTCGCATGTGGGCACGGAAAGCAAGGTCGAATCCGGCATGTCGTTCTGGGGATTCCATGCCCAGATTTCGGGAAGCGTTTCCACCTCTGCCGATCATACCCGCCAGTCGGACCAGTCGGCCAAGTACGAGATCTATGCCCGTGCGGCACAACAGGCACCGGCCGAGGGGATGGCGAAACTGTCCACGGTTTTCGCGTCGGTGATCGAGCCGATCGCGGTGGGAAGTGGCAGTGGTGGTAGCTGATCGGTAATGTATACCGTATGACAGAATGCCGGCTTTTTGCCGGCATTCTGGAATCGGTTTTTTCAGGAAAGAGGGAGGTCTATGGCACTGGCAAGAAATCCGGAAAGAATAACAGATCAGCAGGAAATTATCCGGCTGGGCGGTTCCCGGCTTTCACCCGGTATCACGACTCCGGCAACCGGGTTTCGTGTCGGAAAATTCTGTTTGCGGTGCCAGAAGGCGTCGGGATGCGAAGGCTGGATTCCTCGTATTGTTTTGCAGGAAGAAAGCGACGAGGGATATAACCGTTCCGTCAATCTGGTCAAAGGTGTTTATCCGACGGGGCAAATGTATGACAGCGATGCAGGAGGACGAACGGATTGGGTGCGCGGGGAAAGAAATCGCGAGATTTACATGATAATTGATCAGGAAGTCTCACAGCAGAGTTACCGTTCAGAACAGGAACATTGCGACGATATTCGTCATGCATGCGAGTTGACGCTCAAGGTGATGGACAGGGCTGTCCGGGATGCAATGGGGAGACTGGCCGCTGAAGTCCGGAGACTGAAGAGTTTCCAAACGAAAAGGGAAGCCATACGAAAAGCAAAAGGCTTGCTGATCGAGTGTTGTCCTCATGATGTTCTGAAAAGAATCGTGGGAGAAACGATTCTTGCGGATGGGACCGTGACCGGAACCTATGAACAAAAGATGGCCGATCTGTACAGGAATACAGCCAAAAAGTCCCAACTCAGGGATTCGGAAGGCTGGCATACATTTGCCGTTTCCGATACGGAGTACAGGCCCTGGTTTTCCAGCTGTAGAGGTTACGATATGGGGAATCACGATTACCGTAAAATCGCGTTGCCACTAAAGATCAGAAGGAAGGAAACCCCGCCTTCGACGGAATCGCTGATTACGCTGGACTGAATTTTCGCGGGAGGAAATGCATGCAGGTTTTTGAGAGAGGCATCACGGACAACATGTATTCCATCTGGCGTCATGTACAGGACGGGCACGGACTGCTGCGGGATGACCGCCCGGATAGTGTATTTTCCCGTTCCGGATGGTGCGACCTGGATCGGGAGGGGGCGTTCAGTTATGGAAAAGGTTCCTGAACGCCATTCCGTGTTGCCGGCAATGCGTTTCGATGTCCCGGGCAAGCCGCTTCCACCAGGTTCTGTCGCCTTCACGGTAGAGAGTGCGGTACAGGGGAACGAGTTCGGGGTAATACCGGCCGATGGCGCGGGCGACCCGGTTGCGTGCCATGTTGTCGAGATTCAGATTTTCGAACCAGTATTCGCCGGTGAAGGCTTGCGAGGCGTCGAGGATATCGGCGAACCGGGTGATGCCCGGAAAGATCGGGGACATGAACAGGATCGTACGGATTCCCGCTTCGTGCAGGCGGCGCAAGGCCGAAAGCCGTCTGGACGCGTCGGGGGCGCGCGGTTCAAACCGGCGACGGAAGGTATCGTCCAGCGAATTGAGCGAGATGGCGACTTCCGCGTTTTCCAGACGGCCGATCAGGTCGATGTCCCGCAGGATCAGATCGGATTTGGTGATGATCGTGATGGCGGCATGGGCGTTTTGCAGCTGTTCGAGGATATGTCGTGTGACCTGGTACCGTTTTTCGAATGCATTGTACGGATCGGTCACGGAACTGATCACGATACGTTTGCCGGCCAGTTTGCGGATGTCGATCGGTTTTTCCGCCCGTTTGATGTCCAGAAAATCGCCCCAGTCTTCGGTATGGTTTGTGAAACGTTTCATGAATTCGGCATAACAGTACACGCACTGGTGCGGACAGCCGATATACGGATTGATCACGAAATCGGTACCCGGCAGCTTCGATGGGGCAACAAGACTTTTGACCGGGACGATGCGACGGACAATCATCGGCTGGCGTTACCGAAAAGGGGATGTGTCTGCCGGCATGATCGCATTTCCCGGCTGTTTTGTCACGGCTGGCCAGAGGGCGGGAGAGGGAGACGGGGTGTATGCCGCTTTCATGCCGCCTAGAACCAGAACCAGCTGCCGCCTTCCGCATTGCTGCGGGGATCAGCACGGAAATCTTCTGCCTCGATTTCGAGAATGTCAGGGTCTTCCAGCATATGGTCGGGCAGTTTTTCCAGGAGTTCCTGGATGTTTCTGGCGGCTTCCAGTGCGTTCATGCTGGCCCGGTGCGGGCGGGCGAAAATGCCCGGCCAGAAAAATTCCTTGTACTGGGGACGGTTGGCAAAAGCCAGTGCCGGTTCGTGCATCGAGAAACGGACGTTGATGTGATCGTTGTTGCCGCGTGCATCGAGCTTGATCCAGCGATGGCCGACGTGGACGGCATTGAAACAGTGGACGATGTAACCGTCTGAATCGTCATCCTTTTTGGTGACGTGCTGGTAACACATGCCGGTCGGGATTTTCTGGGAGCGCAAAAGCGCGGCCAGCAGGTTGGCCTTGGCGTGGCTGATTCCGGTTTTGTGTTTCAGGACGTCTGAAGCTCTGGCGGTGACGACAGGGGCGCTGACGTCAATGGAGTGCGAAATCTGGTCACGCACGAATTCGAAAGCGATCCGCACTTTTTCCAGTTCGCTGTTGACGCTCTTGAACAGGGCTTTGGACTGGTCGCGGACAATGGGGGATGAAAAATCGATATAAGGGGTTTCCTGCAAAAAGATATCGACGCTCATTTTTCGGTTACTCACTGGATAAATGAATGAAATCGGTTGGCCCGAAGAAAAACGTGATTTTACCTCTATTGTGCGGCAAGAATGTTTTCCCGGGACAAATTCTGCGGGAAATATGGGGATGGGCCGGCAAATATCAAGGGAACGGGAAGGCAAACCGGTTCGTGAATCGGAAAAGTCGATCTTTTCCGGCAGGAAAGGACGATGCGTGGAAACGCCGGTATCGGGCGGATGTTCCGGTATCGGTATTCGGAAATGAGAAGGCGAAGTGGCATGACGGAAGGACCGGGAGCAAGGTTTTCAGTCGCACCGGATTGTCGGCCTGACCGTTGGCGGAGCTTTCCCGTGATGATGCCGGTGCTGTTCGGCATTCGGTGCAGGATCGTATCGGGTACCGGCAGTCGGGAAGGTCGTAAAAGGAGTTTGTGAATCGTTTGGAGATATTTCACTGCTGTTTGATCGTGGGTTTTTATGGGGACTATATTTTTTTCGCTGTTTTTTCCCGAATTTTTCCCTGGGTCATCCGGAAACCGGAATTTTTCAGGAAAACTTCAAATCCGGCATTCATGAGGGTTTCGGGCCGTTTTCGATCTTTTCCGTTCATCCTGTTTCTCGCAGATCCCTGCCGGTCAGGGGTAAAGATTCCAGAAAAACAGTTCGGCTTTACCTGTTCGGGCCAAAGGGCTGACGTTCCGGTTTTGTCGGTAGCCATGATCCGTTTCTGTCTGGCAAAAGGGCGAGGGCACCTTGAAGGCAGGACATGACAATCTGGCGGAAAAGTGTTTCTGTCCCGAAGTCCGTCATGGTGCCGTATCCGCAAACGGGATGTCGCACCGGCAAATGGTCTTGCAAGGGGTCTGATATAATAAAAGTACCAGATGGCAGCTGAAAGGCGACCGGATATTCAATCTCCGGTAACGGGTTCACCCCTTACCGGATGGGACTGTTTGAAAGGAGGCGGGATGTCTTCTTACTTTTTGTTGCACGGCCAGCGTTTTTCGCTGTCGACGTTTACGGTACCGGCAAAAATCGTACCGCCAGGGCATGGCCAGAACGAAGTCTGGCTCGTGTATCTCCGGGCGGGGTTGCTCGTTGTGGAAGATGACCGTGGTTTCTGGAGTGTTTCTCCCGGTCAGGTCGCTTTTTTCCCTCCCGGTTGCCGGTATGAGATCGAGGCCTGCGGATGCATTTCGGGGGTTGCCGTTTCCCTGGCACCGGGATTGTGCGTGGGCCTGCCGGAAATCTCATGCGCGATGACCGTTTCCGGTTTCGTGCCCATGATTCTGGAGCGGGCGGTGACCTGGCAGCAAAAAGGGGGCGCTGGCATTTTCCAGCCGCTGGATCCCCGCCAGGAAAGATTGTTGCAAGTGTTGCTCGATGAACTGCATACCGGTTCGCAGGAGCTCGGGCGTCTGTTGCTGCCCAAGGGAAAGATGCTCAATGACATAGCCCGGGAAATCCTGAATAATCCGGGAGAGCGCAAGGGAATCGAGGAGTGGGCTTCGTGCATGGATATCAGTTCTCGCAGTATCAGCCGTCATTTTTCCCGTGAAACCGGCATGACGTTTGCCCAGTGGCGACAGGTAGCCAGTCTGCTGGTCGCCAGGAAACGGCTGGCGCAGGGAGAAAATGTCCAGCATGTCTCACAATCGGTCGGTTATGAGAATGTCAGCGCTTTCATTGCGTCTTTCAAGAGAGTCTATGGCATAACGCCGGCGCAGTTCAGGCAAATGTTCGATTGACGCCGGCGCTGCGTAGCCGTTTCTGCCGGGAATGTATCATCAGGCAGCGGTTATAGGAAAAGAGGTGGCCGAGTTGTTTTCCGCCAATGGCTGGCATGTTGTCGCCACGATGTGCAATCCCGAAAAGGGAAAAGAACTGGAACGTCTGCCGAATATCGTTGTCGTGCCGCTGGATGTGACGGACCAGAAACAGATCAGGGAAACCTGTTGGAAAGCGCTGAAACGATGACGTCGGTGTTCAGCAATGCCGGATATGGAGAATCGTGGCTCCACTGGAACGGATTTTCGAAGCGGATATACGGAATTTGTTCGATACGGATGTGATCGGGACGATGCGGGTGACGCAGCAGTTCATTTCTCATTTCAAGAAGCGCCGTGCGGGAGTCATTCTGACGGTCACCTTGCTTGCCGGTACGATCGCATTTCTCCGTGATGCCGTATATGGGACAGCCAAACGGGCACAGGAAGATATGGTCGAATCGCTTTATTATGAAATGGAACCTTTTGGTGTGGCCGTCAAGTCGATCATTCCCGGTGGTACGAAAACGAATTTCCGGACACCGTTAAACGACCTGACGGGATATGAAAGGGCGGCAACCAACCAGCGAAAATACATACCGTGTTTTGTCTCCCGAAGAAGCCGCCGGCACCATCTGGCTGGTCGCCACGAACGGAAAAGACCGGTTGCGATGTCCGGCAGGCAGCGTCTGCCGGAAACTTTACGGACAGTACACCGGCATGGGCACAGAGGATTTCAAGCAGTATTTTTCGCGGATATTGTTTGAAGAATGAAAAAGAAACGGTACCTGAAGAACGGCAGGGCGTGGACAGATCTTTCATCTGTCTGTTGACCGAAGGATTTTCGTACGGAAAAGATATTTCCGTTGACGATTGCCGTTTGCCGGGCGGACGGGGGAAAATCCGTTTTTTTGTGTTCCTTTTTCTCCGCACCGGATGTGCCCGGTAAAACAGTGGCGGATAGCCGGAATCGCTGTCGGAAAGCGGGGATTTTTCCGGTTTCTTTTGGCCGGGATATATCATCCGTTTCCTGATTTACCGGAAATGCCTGCATGATGTCTATAATGATAGTTTCTATCAATACATGCGAAGGGACAGTCGGGGATGAGCGGGATACCGGGTTCGGCAATCAGGGCCGTGTTTTTCGATATAGACGGAACACTGATCAGTTTCAGGAACCATATCATGCCGGAATCGACGCGGCGTGCCTTGCATGCCCTGCGCGAGAAGGGAATCCGTGTTTATGTGGCCACAGGCCGTTCGAAGATGATGATGCCGTTCATGGACCGGTATTTTTCGTTCGATGCCTATCTGACCCTGAATGGCCAGTACTGCTACGGCGAAACCGGTGTGATCCGCAAGGAAACGATCGATGCACGTGAGATCGTCCGGTTGAAGGAACTGATTAGTGAACGGCCGTTTCCCTGTCTGTTTGTCGAGGAAGACGGCATGTTTCTCAATTATGCGGATGAATCGGTAGAAGAACTGTGCCGGCTGATCGATCATCCGGTTCCGCCTGTCGCTCCTCTGGACAGGGTGAGGGAGAACGACACGCTCCAGTTCGTTCCTTTCCTGAAAGACGGGGAAGAAGGATTTCTGAAAGCGGCTCTGAAAAACGTGGAAATGACGCGTTCGGTTCCGTACTGTTTCGATGTGCTTCCGGCAGGAGGGGGCAAGGATGTCGGCATGGGAGCGGTGTTGCGCCGCGCGGGGATCGCACCGGAAGAAACAATGGCGTTCGGCGACGGATTCAACGACATGGGCATGCTTTCCTATGCCGGTATCGGGGTAGCTATGGGCAATGCGCACGATCCCGTCAAGGAAACGGCCGATTTCGTGACGAAAAGCGTCGATGAGGATGGCGTCATCCATGCCCTTCGCCATTTCGGGGTGCTTGAATGAACGGGTATGCCGGCCGTGTTTCCTGATACGATGCCGCTTCGGCAAAACAGATTGCCGCCGGCGGGCCGGGCAATATTTTGGATTTCGCGTTTTTTGTGTTAAAAAGCAAATATGAAGACGAGAGCATTTATAATGCTTTCTTTTTTGTTTATGGACTTTACAGGGGGCTTTGGCATTCTGTTTTATTGAACTGATAGATATTGGATGAAAATGAACGATTCTGTAACGAAAGCGAAATTGTCGTTTGACGACGGCACACCAGCCGTCGAATTACCGGTTTACAAGGGCACGATCGGCCCTGACAGTATCGATATCCGGAAGTTGTACAACACGGCCGGAAAGCTTTCTTATGATCCCGGATTCATGGCGACGGCTTCCTGCCGTTCGGCCATTTCGTATATCGACGGGGACAAGGGCGAGCTGCTCTATCGCGGATACCCGATCGAACAGCTGGCCAAAGAGTGCAACTTCATGGAGACCTGTTATCTGCTTTTGAAAGGCGAGTTGCCGACGAAAGAGCAGTATGACGAATACGTCAGGAGCATCGCCAACTATTCGATGGTGCATGAGCAGATGCAGTTCTTTTTCCGGGGATTCAGGCGCGATTCCCATCCGATGTCGCTTCTGGTCGCAACCGTCGGCGCCCTGTCCTCGTTTTACCACGATTCACTGGATATTACCGATCCGGTTCACCGGGAGCTTTCCGCACTCCGCCTGCTGGCGAAAATGCCGACGCTGGTGGCGATGTCCTACAAATACAATGTCGGGCAGCCGTTCGTCTATCCACGCAAGGATCTGTACTATACCGCCAACTTCATGCGCATGATGTTCGCCACTCCGGCGGAAGATTACCAGATCAACGATGTGCTGGTGCGTGCGCTGGACCGCATCCTGATTCTGCATGCCGATCACGAACAGAATGCCTCGACGTCCACCGTCCGTCTGGCCGGCTCGTCCGGCGCCAATCCGTTTGCCTGCATTGCCGCCGGCATCGCCTGCCTGTGGGGCCCGGCGCACGGTGGCGCCAATGAGGCGTCGCTGGCGATGATCAAGAAAATCGGTTCCGTTGACAAGGTCGCCGGTTTCGTCAAGGCAGTGAAAGACGGTACCGCCGGAACGCGTCTGATGGGGTTCGGCCATCGCGTTTACAAGAATTTCGATCCACGTGCGACCTTAATGCGCGAAACCTGTCACGAAGTGCTGGAAGAACTGGGACTGAAGGACGATCCGCTTTTCAAGATCGCGCTGGAAATCGAACGCGTCGCTCTGGAAGACGACTATTTCGTTTCCCGCAAGCTGTATCCGAATGTGGACTTCTATTCCGGCATCGTCCAGTCCGCATTGGGTATTCCTTCTTCACTGTTTACCGGTATCTTCGCGCTGGCCAGAACGGTCGGCTGGATCGCCCAGTGGAAGGAAATGATTTCCGATCCGGAACAGCGTATCGGCCGTCCGCGCCAGCTCTATGTCGGTGAAGCGCGCCGCGATGTGGTACCGATGGACAAGCGTGGGTAAAAGAGGGGAGATCTTTTAGATTGAAGTGGACAATAAATTAAGTACATACAATTATCTGTGCATGTAATGACAGCGTGACGTTATGTCACGCTGTTTTTTTGTTTAGTATTAGAATATATTTATTAATGATAAAGAATAACGAAGTGATGTGTGGAGAGAAGATGAGGGGAGAAATGAAAAATTTGAGGGCTTATTACTCCGCATCTATACGTGAGTTTCTTCGTTATTCTTCGTCAGAAATTTTAGGAGTCATTCACTCCAATAATATTTCAGCAGAAACGACCATACAGCAAAGTAGTGCATGGAAAGAAGAAATTCTTGTGCTTCAAGAACAATTACGACCTTTTAAAGACGGGAGAATTATTTTTGAGTATATTATTCCTAGGATGGGAAAGCGAGTTGATGTGGTTGTTCTGTATAAAAATATCGTATTTTTAATAGAATTTAAATGTGGAGATACAGAATATAAGTCATCAGCGTGTGATCAAGTTTTTGATTATGCATTGGACTTGCAAAACTTTCAAAAAGAAAGCCATAATAAACTCTTGGCTCCTATTTTGGTTTCTACTCGTGCGCCAGATTTTTCAGGGGCTATTTGCGAGAATAAACGTATTCTTAAAACGATTAAATAATGCTAAGAATATTACAGAGGCAATTAGTAAAGTTGCTGAGAAATATAGAGAGCCCTCGTTTGATTATTTGCTATGGGAAAATTCTGAATACTTTCCTACGCCAACGATTATTGAAGCGGCACAAGCATTGTATCGTGGCCATAATGTGTATGATATTACGAGAAATGATGCAGGTGCGAAAAATTTATCTGTTACTACAGATAAAATTCACAGAATTATCGAATATAGTAAACGGAATTTTAGAAAATCCATATGTTTTATAACAGGTGTACCTGGCGCTGGTAAAACCTTGGCGGGCCTTAATATTGCTATTCAACGATCAGTTGAAAATAAGGGAGAACATGCTGTTTTTCTTTCTGGAAATTACCCATTAGTAACTGTACTTCAAGAAGCACTAGCACGTGATAAAGTTGAACAAGGAAAACTTTGTGGTCATCACATTGCTAAATCTGAAGCATTACGCAGTACTTCTGCCTTTATTCAGATGATTCATAAATATCGTGATTCATTTGTTGGAAATGCGAATATTCCTCCGGAGCATGTTGTTATTTTTGATGAGGCACAACGTGCGTGGACGCATGAGATGATCAAAAGATTTATGGTCACAAAGAAGGGGATTGCAGATTTTAATTATAGTGAACCGGAATTTTTGATCAGTACTATGGACCGCCATAAAGATTGGGCTGTTATTATTTGTCTTATTGGAGGTGGTCAAGAAATTAATACGGGTGAAGCAGGATTGCCTGAATGGTTTGATGCGCTTCGGCGAATATTTAATCATTGGGATGTGTATGTAACTTCTCAGCTTAAGGATCAAGAATCTTGTCACGGTAGAAGCTGGCAAAATATCATATCAGGATTAGAAATACACCAATACGATAAATTACATCTAGCAACATCTGTACGTTCTTTTCGTACACCGGATTTACCAAAACTTGTTAGAGCTATATTAGATGGTAATGTCATACTGGCTCAAGAGTTTTACAAGAAAATTTCACAAAAATATCCTCTTGTTCTAACACGCGATCTGAATAAAGCGAAGGATTGGGTGTCTGCCAATTGTCGAGGTAGTACGCGTTATGGTTTATTAGCCAGTAGTGGCGCACTACGTTTAAAACCAGAAGGAATCTTTGTTAAGAATGAAGTTTCTATTGCCAATTGGTTTTTAAATGGTAAGGAAGATATACGTTCTAGTTATGCATTTGAAGATGTTGTAACTGAATTTGATATTCAGGAGTTGGAATTAGATTATTCTGTAGTTGCCTGGGATGCAGATTTCCGCTTTGATGGTAATGTTTGGACATATAATAAATTTCATGGGAATTCTTGGAAAAGTGTAAATTCTAGTGAGAGACGTTTGTATCTCAAAAACGCATATCGTGTACTTCTTACCCGCGCTAGGCAAGGTATGGCAATATTTATTCCAAAAGGGAGTGACACGGATCTAACGAGAAGAAAGAAATACTATGATGGAACCTATAACTATTTGAAGCGTATTGGTATTCATGAGTTGTTATAGCTTCTGTTTAACATAGTCTATTTTGAGACTCTTTCAAGCATTTTCTGTCGGATTCTTTTGCTATTCCTGCGCTGTGTTGTTTTTTTTTTCGAGATATTTGCGCTATTTGTTTTGCTAGTGGTCAATGTTTTTCTATTCCAATATGCCACGATAGTTTCCTGTACCGTCCGGGCTGTAGCGAGCGCTTCTGAACGGTTACCGGGGTATAATCTCCTTGTAAGAGCCTGGCGGAGCCGGTATGGTTTTTGCCGTGTGCCGCCGGCGGGTTCGGCCTGTTGCAGCAGGCGCTGGCAGGAAGACAGGGCACAGCTTTCTGTTTTCCGTAAAGGGAAAGGTGGGCATCATGATGCAGGAATATCAGGACAACTCGTATCTTTTTGCAGGCAATGCGCCTTATGTGGAAGAACTTTACGAAGCGTATCTCGACAATCCCGCTTCCGTTCCGGAGAACTGGCGGGCCTATTTCAATTCAATGCAGAATGTCCCGGCGGTGGACGGGAGCAATCGTTCGGATGTCCGGCATGGTCCGGTAGTGGCGGCTTATGCCGAACGGGCACGGCATTCTCCTTTCAAGATTCTGGTTCCCAAAGGGAATGCCGAGCTGGAGCGCAAGCGCATCGCTGCCCAGCAGATGACGGCGGCTTACCGTTTTCTGGGGACGTACTGGGCGAAACTCGATCCGCTGGAACGGCATGAACGACCGCATATTCCGGAACTGGAACCGTCTTTCTACGGGTTCACCGATACGGATATGGATCTGGTGTTCAATATCAGCAACACCTATTTCGGCCGTGAAACCGCGACATTGCGCGAGCTTTTGCAGCTTTTGCGCGAGACGTACTGCCGCTCGATCGGGGCGGAATTCATGTATATCACCGATCATGCCCAGAAACGCTGGATCGAGGAAAGGCTGGAATCCATCCAGTCCAGGCCGAATTTCACGGCGGAAGAGAAGCGGCATATTCTGGAGCGCGTGACGTCGGCCGAATGCATGGAACGGTATCTGCATACGAAATATGTCGGCCAGAAGCGTTTTTCGCTGGAAGGCGGGGAAAGTTTCATCGCGTCGCTGGACGAAGTGATCCAGCGTGCGGGAACGAAGGGCATTCAGGAAATCGTGCTGGGCATGGCGCACCGCGGGCGGCTGAATGTGCTGGTCAATATCATGGGCAAGATGCCGTCCGACCTGTTCGCCGAGTTCGAGGGCAATTTGCCGGAAAACGAGTTGCCGGCCGGAGATGTGAAATATCATCAGGGGTTCGTGCGTGACGTTTCGACACCGGGCGGTCCGGTTCATCTGTCTCTGGCGTTCAATCCGTCTCATCTGGAAATCGTTGATCCGGTCGTGGAAGGTTCCGCCAAGGCGCGGATGGTGCACCGGGGCGATCCGGACGGTTCGCAGGTCATGCCGGTACTGGTGCACGGGGATGCATCGTTTTCGGGACAGGGGGTCGTCCAGGAAACGCTGAACATGGCGCAGACGCGCGGTTACAGCACGGGCGGCACGGTGCACATCGTGCTGAACAACCAGATCGGTTTCACCACGTCGGATGTGCGCGATGCCCGTTCGTCGCTGTATTGTACCGATGTCGCCAAAATGATCGAGGCGCCTGTTTTCCATGTGAACGGCGACGATCCGGAAGCGGTTGTTCTGGCCACCCGGATCGCGCTGGATTTCCGGATGGAATTCCGCAAGGATGTCGTGGTCGATATCGTCTGTTACCGCAAGCTCGGCCATAACGAGCAGGATACGCCGGCCATGACGCAGCCTCTGATGTACAAGAAGATCGCCATGCTGCCAGGTGTACGGAGCCTGTATGTGGACAGACTGGTCAATCAGGGAATCATCACGAGAGCCGATGCCGAGGCGCTGGTGGCCGGGTACCGTGCCCGGATGGATGCCGGCGTGCCGATCGTGTCGCCGGTCATGACGAACATGAAAAGCCAGTCGGCCCTGCAATGGCAACCGATTTTGCAGCAGCGGGGAGGGGTGGAAGACGTCGTTACCGCCATGCCGGTGGAAGAGCTGAAACGCCTGTCCGAACGGATCACGACCATGCCGGAGTGGCTGAAACTGCATCCGCTGGTCGAACGTGTCATTCGCGACCGCTCGGCCATGGGACGCGGCGAGATGCCGGTGGACTGGGGAATGGCCGAACATCTGGCCTATGCGTCGCTGGTTTCCGCGGGTTTTTCGGTGCGGCTGGCGGGGGAAGATTCCGGACGCGGCACGTTCGTGCACCGTCATGCCGAACTGCACGATCAGAACCGCGAACGCTGGGATGCAGGTGTCTATATTCCGCTTCAGCACATTTCGCCGAACCAGGCCAGTTTCACGGTCATCAATTCGCCGCTTTCCGAAGAAGCGGCGCTGGCTTTCGAATACGGTTTCGCCACATCGGCACCCAATACACTGACGCTGTGGGAAGCGCAGTTCGGCGATTTCGCCAACGGGGCGCAGGTCGTGATCGACCAGTTCATCAGTTCGGGCGAAGCCAAATGGGGCCGTGCCTGCGGGTTGGTCATGCTGCTTCCGCACGGGTTCGAGGGGCAGGGCCCGGAACATTCATCGGCACGTCTAGAAAGGTATCTGCATCTGTGTGCGGACAACAATATGGAAGTGGTGCAGCCGACGACAGCGGCCCAGATTTTCCATGTATTGCGCCGCCAGATGCTCCGGATGCAGAGAAAACCCCTGATCGTCATGACGCCGAAATCGTTGCTGCGTCACAAGGATGCCGCGTCACCACTGGACGGGCTGGCGAACGGATCGTTTTTGCCAGTGCTGGGGGAAGTGGACAAAACCCCGGATATGGAAAAAGTGAAACGGGTTCTGGTTTGTACCGGACGCGTCTATTATGATCTGGCGCACCGCCGTGCAGAACTGGGCAGGCAGGATGTGGCGATTGTCCGGCTGGAACAGATGTATCCGTTCCCGCATGACGAACTGTCGGACGAATTCCGGCGTTATCCGGCGCTGGAAGAAGTGATGTGGGTGCAGGACGAGCCGGAAAACCAGGGGGCATGGCTGCAGTTGCTAAGGCCGATTTTCGATTGCATGCAGGCAGGGCAGAAACTGGCATATTCTTCGCGTCCGGCCTCGTCATCACCGGCGGTCGGATACTTCCAGAAGCATCTGGCACAGCAAAAGGAACTGGTCGGTGCCGCTTTCGGCCCCATGCCTGAAATGGTCATCGTCCGGTCATGAAAAGATAACAGAAGAAAGAAATAAAACCGGGTCGTTTTTATTGATGTGACTCCGAATTTTTGAGTGGAGAAATTTATGGCGGTTCTTGAAGTGAAAGTCCCCCAGTTATCGGAATCGGTAACGGAAGCCACGCTGTTGCAGTGGCACAAAAAGGCGGGAGATGCGGTTGCGCTGGATGAAAATCTGGTCGATATCGAAACGGACAAGGTGGTTCTGGAACTGCCTTCGCCGGCAGCCGGTGTGCTGGCGTCGGTGCTGAAAAAGGACGGCGATACGGTGGTGGCCGGCGAAGTCATCGCGACGGTTGATACGGTTGCCGTTGCTGTGGCGGCTGAAAAAGATCCTTTTGTCCAGGCAGACGGCGTGAAAACGTTTGCCGCCGTACCGGAAACGGCGGTATCCAGGGCGGTTGCCAATGCCGTGCCCGCCACGCCGGGTCCGGCGAAAACCGTGGAAACGCCTGTTGATTCCACTGCATTCGACAGCGAACGGGACATGCCCGATCCGGCCGATTATCCTTCCGGCATCGTCATGCCGGCGGCTGCCCGGATGATTGCCGAGCTGGGTATGGATGAAACCGAGGTGACCGGTACCGGCAAGGACGGGCGTGTGACCAAGGAGGATGTGGAACGCGCCTGGGCGGCAAGGGGAACCGATCTGGCCGAAGATGAGAAGGCGATCGAACAGGCCACGCGTCGTCCTGTTCCGACGGCGGCGACATCCTATACACCTTCCGGATCGACCGGGCAACAGACGGTTTACGGTGCGACGAACCGTACGGAAAACCGTGTGCCGATGAGCCGTCTGCGTGCCCGTGTGGCGGAGAGGCTGATCCAGTCGCAACAGTCCACCGCGTCGCTGACGACGTTCAACGAAGTGAACATGCAGCCGGTGCTGGACTTGCGCAAGAAGTTCGGCGAGCAGTTCGAAAAGGAACACGGTGTCCGGCTGGGCCTGATGTCTTTTTTCGTCAAGGCCGCCATTGCGGCGCTGAAACGTTTTCCGGTCGTCAATGCGTCCATTGACGGGAACGATATCGTCTATCACGGCTATTACGATATCGGGATCGCCATCAGCTCGCCGCGCGGTCTGGTGGTGCCGATCATGCGTGATGCGGATTTGATGACGATTGCGGAAATCGAGAAGAAAATCAACGAACTGTCGATCCGGGCGCGGGAAGGCCAGCTGACGCTGGAAGACTTGACCGGCGGCACATTCTCCATTTCCAACGGCGGGATTTTCGGATCGATGCTTTCCACGCCGATCATCAATCCGCCGCAGTCCGCGATTTTGGGCATTCATGCCACCAAGGACCGGCCCGTTGTCGAAAACGGCCAGATCGTGATCAGGCCGATGAATTATCTGGCGCTGTCTTATGACCATCGTCTGATCGACGGGCGGGAAGCGGTATTGGCCTTGAGGACGATGAAAGAGACGCTGGAAGATCCGGCACGTCTGCTTCTGGATCTGTGAACGGGATGCATGTGTGGCGAAAGGACGGAATATGAGTGTGGATTTCGATGTGGCGGTGATCGGGGGAGGCCCGGGCGGTTATATCGCTGCGATACGTGCCGCGCAGCTCGGCATGAAAACGGTCTGTATTGATGACTGGAAAACGGATGGCAGGCCGGCGCCCGGCGGGACGTGTACCAATGTCGGGTGCATTCCGTCCAAGGCACTGCTGGAGTCATCCTCGCATTACGAGTTGGCGAAGGAGGGACTGGGCCATTTCGGGGTCGAGATCGGCAACGTCGGGCTGGATATCGCCCGGATGCAGGCCCGGCGCGCTTCCATCGTTCGCCAGAACAATGACGGGATCGCTTTCCTGTTCCGCAAGAACAAGGTCACGTTTTTCAATGGAACCGCTTCGTTTGCCGGTTGCCGCAACGGGGAGTACCGGATCAGTGTGACGGGGGATGAGTCCCGCCAGTTCTCCTGTACGCATGTCATCGTCGCCACCGGTTCGAAACCGAGAGCATGGCCCGGCGTTCCGTTCGATGAGAAGTATGTGCTTTCCAATGCCGGCGTGCTGGCAATGGAGTTGGTACCGGAATCCCTGGCGATCATCGGAGCCGGTGTGGTCGGGCTGGAAATGGGGTCTGTCTGGCGGCGGCTCGGATCGAATGTGACCCTGTTCGAATCGCAGCCGGCTCTTTTGGCCGGTGCGGACAGACAGATCGCGCAGGAAGCGCAGAAACAGTTGACGCGGCAGGGACTGACGATCTTCACAGGCGCGACAGTCCGGCAGGTCAGGCCGGTCAGGGGCGGTGTATCCATCGAATACGACGATGCCCGGGGGCAGGTGACGAAGGCGGTGTTCGACAAGCTGCTGGTTTCTATCGGCCGTGTGCCTTATACAGATGGACTGGGAATGGAAAATGTGGGCTTGAAACGCGACGAACGCGGTTTCATCGCGGTGGACGGCCTGTGCCGCACGAACCTGAAAAACGTCTGGGCCATCGGTGATGTCGTGCGCGGGCCGATGCTGGCGCACAAGGCGGAAGAGGAAGGTGTGGCGGTCGCCGAGCGCATTGCCGGCAAATACGGGCATGTCGATTACCGGACGATTCCCTGGGTCGTCTATACCCATCCAGAAATCGCCTGGGCCGGGCGGACGGAAGAGGAGCTTGCCGAGAAAGGCATAACGTACAAAAGCGGTGTTTTTCCGTTCATGGCCAACGGACGGGCGCGTACGATGGGAACGACTGAAGGGTTCGTGAAAATACTGGCCGATGCGAAAACCGATGAGGTGCTGGGCGTTCACATGATCGGGCCGATGGTTTCCGAACTGATTGCCGAGGCGGTCATGGCGATAACGTTCAAGGCGTCATCCGAAGATATCGCCCGGATCTGTCACGCGCACCCGACCCTGTCCGAAGCGGTCCGGGAAGCGGCGCTGGCCGTTGACGGCAGGGCGCTGAATATGTGAAATTGAAATAAACCGGGTGTTTCTCTACCCGGTTTATTTTCGGTTGCTTTTTTCGTTTATTTGTTTTCGCCCTCTATGACGTAGAGGGGTATTTGCTTTTGCAAGTAGTGTTCGGACACGGCATATACTATACTGGTTTTCAGCAGCCAGTTCTTGTATGGATTTGCCCGCTTCATATTGTTTGCGCAAATATTCGCCGAGAGCCATTGCCGAGTCAGGATTCAATTGTTCGTTGGGGCGGAGCGGAATATTCAGAATTTCTCCACCATCATATCCTTTGTGCTGTTTTCCTTGAGGAATGATGTCTTCCGATGCTTCGTTACCCCAGCAAATCCAGTTAGGTTGAGGATATCGTGCGAACAATTCAAGATATGGGCCCGGAGAACAGTCTTCGATAAGTTTGTATTGTTCATCAGGTTTTCTGGAATGTTCGCGCTTGCGAGTTTCTATCATATTGACCTGACGGCGTCCCGGAGCCAAGGTCCTCATATGGCCTTTTACACCAAACAGAAGTAATTCAGTAACGTTCCTGAAGTAAAAACCGACACCTCGCCCATCAGGACCACCATCTTTGCGTCGTTTAGCCCATACAATGTTGGAAATATATCGGAATCCCCAAGATGCCATAACTTCCAACCCTTCCTTTAGAAGGGCATTCGGAACCCATAGATACAGATGAGCGTTTGGGGCGGTCGTCTCATTGACCGGTAATTTTTTTATTTCATCAAGTGACATCGTGGCATAACGGCCAAGGCGTTTATGTTCCGGTGCAATTTTTCCTGTTCTATTTGAAAACCGCCATGGAGGATCTGCTAGAATCGTCAAAAATCCACCCGGTACTTTTGGTAAATCAATCATAGTCTTCTCCAATTGGTGAAGAAGTATAGCATGAATAGATCTTATATTAGATCTTTTAAATAATGGAATTGACCTTTTCTTATTTACATACTGTTCCCCAGACTGTTTCCGCGAGATATCGATTCGCAGAAGTCAGAAATGCGGCTGCGATTATCGCCTCATCATGTCCCGATCAATGGAACGAGGTTTTGCAGTATTTAGGGCATTTTCAATTACGGACAGATCATCTTATGAAGCCCGGTGGAAATAAGAGTCTGATTGTTGATACGCTGGAACGTTACTTTTATGAAAATGGCTGGAAAGAAACGCGGATTGATACGGAAAATGTCATTTATAGGGTACAGCACGACACGGAAGGGAAAATGTCTGCCAATATCAGGTTGTCTGAAAAAACAATATCTGATCGGGTGTCATCCAGATATTTTGATTCAAATGTTTTCCAGCAGGGATACAAAGTGGATGCCCTGAAAGGGCGTTTGGCGATTGATATCGAATGGAATGCAAAAGACGGGAATCTTGACAGGGATTTGTCAGCCTATAGGGCTTGGTATGAATTGAGTGTTATCGATGCGGCAATATTGATAACGAAAGAACAGGAATCATGCCAGAGACTGGTTAATGATATATGGGCCAGATATACCGGGGAAAATCCTGAAATGAAAGGCAAAAAGCCTCCAGTCGATTTGAAAACTTCCACGACAACAAACCTTGAAAAGGCTGTAGAACGTATCAAGCGAGGAGATGCTGGCGGATGTCCTGTTTTAATTGTTGCCATTACAGATAAAACATGGGATCAAACACCTTATAGTGTTTTGACTGAGTGATAACGTTATACAGAACTTTTTTCTTCGTTTTGGCATTGACGCATTAATGTGATAGTAGCCGGTAGCAGTAGAAAAACAGGATAATCGTGAGATTTCGCTGATTCCGTGATTCTGCCGGAACCGGAAAATATTCATGAAACAAATTTTTCCGGTTTTATTCACCACCGTGGTCAGCAGGCGTCATGATCAAAATGAATACTTCACCCTGACGATGACGATCATATCCGGTTTTTCGGACCAGTGGCCGATATACTTGGTTTCGCTGAATACGGCATTGAAATAGGGCCTTAAAGCGGTGGTGAGCGAGTCGCCGATAATCCAGATGTGTTTGTCTGAAAGCGGATTTTCGTTCGTGACGGATACAACGGGACCGAAAGATCCGTCGTTTTCATTGTCCGATATTTTTTCCTCTGTCAATACCGGTTCGTTTTTCCAGACTATTTCCCGGTTATCTTCAGCGTGCAGCGGAAAATTTTCCAGTTTCGAAATTTCGATCAGGTCACCTTTATATTTCGTGTCCTGTTTGAAACCGGTTTCCGGTACCGGCAAACCGGACAGTCTGGCAAAATCGGTATATGCCAAGAAAGCGCCTTTCCAGTTCCGGTGCGTATCCCAGTAAAGGAAATTTTCCGAATGTTTGGGAAATCGGCCGTGGGACCATACACGGTGAGATTGGGGATTTCTCTCATTTTTTCCAGAAAGAAGCTGCTGTATTTTCGAGGGAAGGAACAAGCCTGTCCGGCAGATATTCGGGATAGATGGATGGCTGGAGCGGAAATGGTCGGATGATAGAGAACTGTTCTTCGATGCACGAATGCCGTAAATGCAAAGGCGATTCGGGTTCGGCTGAATTGTCGGAGTATCCCCCTTCATTCCACAACACGGAATCCGGGATGAAACCGGCGCCTGCCGCGATGTGTTTACCCGGTTGGTTCTGCTTGTCGCCAGTCAGTGCGAACCCGCCGAAAGCCGGGCAGGACAACAGAACGACAGCCAGTACCGGGAAAATGCGTCTGATATGGTGGACATGGAATTACCTGAAACCGAATTTTTCCTTGCCCGGATCACCCGGGATGATGCCGGAAATCGGATAACCGGAAATCGCGAAGAAAACATCGACACCGATAAATCCGTCTAAAACATTCGGGAAAGGCGTGAAGGACGAGTGCACAGAATACCGCAACGTTTCCCAAACCGTCGATATCCGGATTGCGGTTTATCCGTTGTGTTGTCATTGTGCCGGCGGAATTTTCATCTCAAACGGCAATATCCTGTGAGATGCACTTGGATATGAATGTTGGGACTCTATCCGGTTTGCCGGTCGGGGAAACCGTTTTCTGGCATGGCATACCGTTTGCCGGATCCCCCCAAAAATGTTCCCGTTTCGAGATACCGGAAATTCAGACAGGGAATCGTGTCCGGATTGTCGCCGGTGTCTTGAGAAATATTTTTTCATTCGTGCTCCGGACATAGGGTCATGAAGAGGAAGCGGCGGAAAAAACGGGGTTGCAGGGAGATTTTCCGGTTTTGTGATTCTGCCGGAACCGGAAAATATTCATGAAACAAATTTTTCCAGTTTCGCACGTCACCGGAAAAACATCGCAGGGTATTGAATATTAAACGGAATTTCTGACGGGACATTTTGGTCTAACACGAATGGTGAAAAATGATGGTTTACATATGTTTTCCGCTTAATTAGTATTATCTGTGCAGGAAACGTAAGCCTGCCTGATATGACCGGCCGTTACTTCATCGTTCCTCCTTTCAGCAGCATCCGTTAATCGCGACTAACGGATGCTTGTTTTTTGTAACAAGGCGTTGTGAGAGCTGCAAAGCCGGTGACGGCTGCCGATTTTTTCTGCCGTGACGGAGGGATAGCGTGTAAAACGGTGTCCATTTTGAAAGGAATGTTTATGGGAGTTTCAATAACACGTTTTTCACATCATTTTTCCAGCTTTTACCAGCTTTCCACCCGTTTTTTGCTGTCGCAGGAATTCCGGCCCACGACGGTCAGGACATACCGGACGGCACTTTCTTCCTTTTTCTGCTGGCTGTCTGCGATGGGGATCGATGCGCCCATGCGCGAGCATGTCGTTTCATGGAAAGAGTTCGTCAAGGAGACCAGTTCGCTGGGAACGGCACAGACCTATCTGGCGGCGATCAAACTGTTTTTCAAATGGACGGGACAACAGGGAATGTATCCCGATATCGCGGCGTCCGTGAAAGGTATCCGTGTCGGCCGCTTTCCGAAAAAGGATTTTCTGGCGCTTGATCAGGTGCTTGTCATTCTGAAAAAGGCGAAAGAGGGCAACAGCGCCTCGCGCGATTATGCGATGGTTTTTCTGATGGTGACCTGCGGGTTGCGTGTTTCCGAAGTGGCTCATGCCGATGTGGGAGACCTGAGATATGTCGGCGGTGAACCGGTACTTTATGTGTATGGCAAGGGACGGGACGGCAAGACGGATTCCGTCAATGTGCCGAAAAAGGTGGCGGCGGTCATTTACCAGTATCTGGGCACGCGGACCGATCTGACCGCGAATTCGCCGCTGTTCGCCTCGGTCAGCCGGAACAATAGCGGGGGCCGCCTGACTTCACGCAGTATCAGCCGTATCGTGAAAAACCTGTTGCAGCGTTCGGGGTTCGACGGTGACAGAATGACGGCGCATTCCCTGCGCCATACGGCCGTGACGATGTCGCTGGAAGCGGGAGCGACCCTGCAACAGGTGCAGCAGTTCGCGCGGCACAGTCTGATTGTGACGACCCAGATTTATGCCCACAATCTGGAGCGGCTTCGCAATCCCTGTTCCAACAAGATCGCCAGTCTTTTGTTGCGTTATGAAAAAACGCATCGCGATGCGAAAGACGAGAACGGGAAAGTGACGGCCTGATCCGGCCGGATACTTGCCCGGCAGGAAGTTTTGGCATTCGTTTTGATGCGGGATGGTTGTTTTGCCCGTACAAGACGGATACAGGCGGTCTCTTTTGGCACGAAGTCCATACCCGGAGAGACCGCCAGCCACAACAGGATCATACTGGCCCGAAAAACGTTTTGCGGGCACGGGTGACGGAAGCGGAAGGCGGTTCGCCGAAAAAGCGTTTGTATTCCCGGCTGAACTGTTTGATGTTTTCATAGCCGACAGCCAGAGCCGCCGTCGAAACGTACTGCTTCTCGACCAGAATCAGCCGCTGCGCTTCGTGCAGCCGCAACTGCTTCTGGTATTGCAGCGGGGAGAGCAGGGTAATCTCCCTGAAGTGGCGGTAAAACGTCGAGGGCGCCATGTTTACGGTCTGGGCCAGTACCTCGACCTGAAGCGGTTCCCGGTAATGTTCTCTCAGCCACATGACGGCACGGGCGATCCGGTTGCCCCGGGTTCCGGCCGTGTTCACCTGTCTCAGAAGTTTGCCCTGTCGTCCCGTCAGCATGCGGAAGTGGATTTCTTCGATGATCAGCGGCGCGAGAAAGGGAATGGATCGGGGTTCGTCGAGCAGGGCGACCAGTCGGGAAAATGCATCCAGCACATCGATGTCGATTCCGGCGATGGAAATGTTTTCCGGGGTTTCCGGTTCGGCTTCCGTGGCTGAAACGGGGGGAATTTCCCGGGCGAAACGGGCAGCGAGATACCGGTCTACCTGCAACGAAACGGAGAGAAAAGGTTTTTCGGGAGTGGCTTTCGTGTAGTAATTGACACTGGGGACATCCACGCTGTGGACGAGACATTCCCCTTCCTCGTAATGGTATTCCCGTTCCCCGAGAAACGAATTCCGCTGTCCCTGGATGACGGCCGTGATGGCGGGCGGATAGAAACAGTTTTCCGAGAGGTAATTCCAGTCCCGCCGGTAGAGAATCAGGCCGGGAATGACGGTCGGCCAGTTGCCCGGCTCGGGCATGCGCGGAAGGATTTTTCCGGCTATCGTGCGGTTGATGGCCGCGATGTGTGTCTGTCTTTCGTCGGATCCGGTCATGATTCGGTCGGTATGTTCGGACAGGAACCGTTTTATCAGAACTGGCCGTGATTGTATACAGGTTGAGAGGATTGTGCACCCAATGAATAAAATCGTGTGTCCCGTCCGGACGGAATAAAACATATAGTTCCCATCCGGACGGGCCGAATGGCGACAGGCATCCGGCTTCCGGTATGTGAACCAATCCGTTTTTCATCATGCCAAACCGGATTACGCGGGACGATATCCTTTTTTCAGTCAAGAGTTTCATGGCGGCCATGCTGGCGCTGTATCTGGCGTTCAGGCTGGGGTTGCCCCGCCCTTTCTGGTCGCTGATTTCGGCTTATGTCGTGTCGCAGCCCTTTTCGGGAGCGACCCGTTCCAAGGCCGTTTACCGGGTGGCCGGGACGGTTGTCGGAGCGGTCATGACCATGCTGGTCGTGCCGAGATTCGTCGGGTATCCTATATTGCTGTCGATCATTTTCAGTGTCTGGATCGGTTTATGCCTTTATGTTTCCCTGCTGGACAGGACTCCCAGGGCCTACGCTTTCATGCTGGCGGGCTATTCGGTGCCGATCATCGCCCTGCCGGTTCTGGCGGACGTTTCCGTTTTCAGCGAAGCGGCCCTGTTCGAGGCATCCCTGGCGCGGGTGGAGGAAATCGTGCTGGGAATTGTCTGTTCGGCGCTGGTTCACAGCGTCATTTTGCCCAGAGGGGTGGACAGAACCGTGCTGGAAAGACTCGATCAGGCGCTGAAAGACATCCGTCTGTGGGTACAGGAAATTCTTTCGGAAGCGCCGGCGAACCGGACGATGGAACTGCACAGGCTTTCGCAGACGGTTTCGGAAATGAGGACGCTTTCCACTCATCTTTCATTCGATACATCCAATGTGCGCTGGACGACCGGACTGGTGACGGAACTGCAAAATCGTTTTTCCACACTCGTGCCCGTTCTGGCGACGGTCGGGGACAGGCTGGACGTACTGAAAGCCGGATATGGCGGCAGTCTGCCTTTGCCCTGGCAGAAGGTACTGGCGGCCATCAGTCACTGGGTGGCGCACGGCAGCGGTAGTGATCGGGGAATTGTCGTCCGCCTGCACAGGGAAATCGACCGGATCGTTCCGGAAACCGGCAGGACATCGGAGAAACAGGACAGGTTGCTCGTCAATCTGGGAATGGAACTGCAACGTCTGCTGAACGAATGCGAACGGTGTTTCGATTTGCGGCGTGCCATTGATGCCGGCATGAACGGGGACTTGCCGCTCATGGAAAAACGGAAGGCGAAAACATCCACGGTTTCGCTGTTCGTCGACCGCCGGGTCGCGCTGGTTTCCGCACTGGCCGCGGCGCTGGCGCAGGGACTTTCCTGCCTGTTCTGGATTCTTTCCGGCTGGCCACTCGGGGTATCGGCCCCTGTCATGGCCGGTATTTACTGCATGTTTTTCGCTTCGCTGGACAATCCGTTGCCGGCCATCCGCCTGCAATTCATCTATATCACCCTGTCGACGCTCACGGCGGGTCTGTATCTGCTGCTTCTGCTGCCGTCCGTCCACAGTTTCGAAATGCTGATGATGATGTTCGCGCCTTTTTTGCTGGTCATGAATATTCTCATGGTCAAACCGGCAACAGCCATGCGGGCCACTCCGTTCATGATGCTGACGATCTGTTCCATGACCATGTTCGATACCGGGACGGCCGACATGACGACCTTCATCAATTCCGAGCTCAGCCAGTCGATCGGTATCGGCATGTCCCTTTTCTGCACCTGGATGTTCCGGGTCGTCAATGTCGCTTCCGTGACGCGGCGTCTGGTGCTGAAAATGTGGGACGACATCGCCAGACTGGGCGATACTTCCCGGGCGCCGTCCATGATCGCGCTATCGGTCAGGATGGTCGATGGCATCAGCCTGCTGGTTCCGCGCCTGTCGCAGCTGGAAAAGCAGAAACATGTGACGGGGGTGGACGGCCTGTCCGCTGCCGGCATTCTGTCCGATCTGTGCGTGGGACTGAACATGGCCAGGCTTTTGCGGCTGGAAAGGAGGCTGTTGCGGCTCGGTGTGCCGGTTCGTCCCCTGTTGCAGGCCTTGTCCGGTCATTACCGTGACCGCATGGCGGCAAGGCCGGAGGGCGATGCCGGCATACTGGCCATGCTGGATGCGGCACTCGAAGACGTCGCGATGCTTCCTGCCGGTCCTGTCCGGAAAGCCGCTGTGGCCGCCCTGGCGGGAATACGGCGCGATCTGTTCCGCAATACGGCACCGTTTCCCGCCGGAAAATCAGCGTGCGGAGAAGACGGGCATGAAGCCGGTCTTTCCGTCGCCAACGGTTCCTGAACTTTTTTCATGAGTCTTCTCAGGCCTCAAACGGCATGAGAGCGGCATATCGGAAAATTGTCCGGCAATGGCTATGGCTGGTGCAGACCTTGCCACGAAACCGTCCGGGAAGTTTTGGGAAACGGGGTGGTCGGATTGCAGACGGAAACCTTTTCCGGAAACAGGGTACCGGCAAAAACAGTCCCCGGAAAACCCGATGCCGATACCAAAAATTTTGATGGTAAAATGTCTCATTTAACATGTTTGCGTCAGGATTCATGACTTCATTTGGACAGGAGTGCGATTTGGAACCGTCAGACGCCCCGTGCAGGGGGCAGGACAGGAAGTCAGGTGCCCCATATGGGAGGGAAAGTCGGGACAGGGTGTTTTCTTCTCGCGGAGTGACACGGTTTTTTTCCGTCATGGTTGCCGGTATGCTGGCCGGCATGGCGCCGCTTCATGCCGCGGATATTTCCGCAGACAGCATGATGCCGGAAAAACCAAGGCCGGAAATCATGGCCATTCTGGATCATTTTCCGGCCGGTTCGATCGATTCGGTCATGAAAGCCGACCGGGTGCTGGAAGTCGTCCGGATCGAAAAAGCCAATATCAAGGCCCGTCTCTATAATGAAAAACTGGAATGCAACAAAAAGTTTTTCGTTAACTGGTGTTACGAGGAAGCGGAAGAGCGGCAACGTATCGATTCGCAGGCATTGCATATGCTGGAAGTGGAAGCGAAACGCTTCCAACGCAGCGATGACATCCGGCAGCGTGATCTGGCCGCAGATGAACGCAGGGCGGAAAGCGAGGCAGATGCCTTGCAACGCGCTGAAAATGTGGCGGCACATGAAGCACGTGTGAAACGGGTTCAGGAAAGAGCGGCCCGGCAGGCCGCCGCGGCGAGAGGAGAGACAGCCACACCGGAAGCCAGGCATGAAGGCAACCTGATGACTCCGGCAGAGAAAGCGGAAAACGTCCGTGAATACGAAGCCAAACAGAAGGAAGCCATCAAACGACAGGAAAGAGTCCGGCAGAAAAGAGCCGAGACGCAACAGAAACGCGACAGGAAAGCGGCAGAAGAAGCGGCGGACAAATAAGCCGGAACAGACATGGTGAGGAAAAAAGGGCGGAAAAACCGCCCTTTTTTCATGGGAGAAATCCTGTCGCGACGAAACAGAAAGAATTGTTGCAGAAAAAAACATCCCTGTCGACAAGGGAAACGTCCGCCAATACTTACAAACAGATCCGTTAATACTTATTAACCGTCCCGTTCATCCTTTCCGGCCACAACAGCCGGCAAAGCCAAGTCTATCAAAATTCAGGAAAAAACCGGATGCGAAATGAAACACTCATCGGTGCTGATGGGGTTGTCACCGTAACGGAAAGAGAAACAGATCGAAGAAAATCATCAATGAAATCATGCACCTGCATAGTTTTCAATGCCTGTTAATAAGTATTAGCAGACATTTCGGGAGCAGCGGCGAACAGGCGGGGTCACACAAGACCGACAACATCTTTCGGAGAAACCGGTACCGGACAGGCCGGAGAACACGAACGAAAGGAACAGACGACCGGGAGCCGGGAAGAAGACGATGAGGAAAGCGAATGAACAGGATATATAAAGTGATCTGGAACCGGGTGCGTGGCGGATATGTGGTGGTTGGCGAGCATCAGGTGGCGAAAGGCAAATCCGGGGGGTGAAGATGGTGCAGGCGGCCATATTGTCCGGTGCATTGGTTTTGGGGAATATGGCACTGGCGGATGCGCAGGATTTTTCCATCCCGATTACCGGAAAAGAGGCGGCTTACGACGGTATCAGGTCGGGGACAGACGGAAATTATACTTATACATTCGGGGCGGGAGACTACCTGACGATCTCCGATAGCAGTGCTTCGACGGGCATCGATATCTCCGGTTCCACCCGGTCCATCGGGATCAACGGACTGGAGTTGTCCATCGGCCAGAAAGACCGGTATCCGGTTCTGAAGGGAGTCAAGCTGTATGGTGACGGCAAGTCGTTTTCGATGGATAGCGGAAAGGTGACGGTTTCATCGGAAAACACCAGTATGACAGCGGACGCTTACGGGATTTATGTCGAGAGCAACGGGCAAACGGTCACGCTGGGTGATCTGGCCATTTCGGCCAGTGCGATTACCGGCGGGGAGAATGCCACCGCTTATGCCCTGTCCACCAGCAATCTGGACAATACAATCGAAGGGGGCGATCTCGTTCTGACGGCCTCGGCAAAAAGTGCACAGTATGCATCTGCCAGCGGGATAACCGCCTGGCAGAATGCGGGAGATACCAGCCTTCCCGGCAGTACGATCGGTCTGAAAGATCTTTCCGTAACAGTTTCGGCCGAAGTGACCGGTGCCGATGGCGAAGCGTATGCCGCAGGTATCGATGGCGACGATAAGAGCGAAATTCGTACGGGAAATGGTGATATTGCCATTTCAGCCAAATCGGCCAGCGGGTCGGCTGTCTATGCCGCCGGTATCGACAGCCGGAACGGTTCGGTCAGCATGGGGGATGCGACCGTGAAGGTTTTGGCGGAAGGGGTGGACAATACGGTAGCCGCCTACGGTATCCGGGCCTGGAACGACAATGACAGCGTCCGTACCGGTCACGTCGATGTGACGGTACAGGCAACGGGCGGTTCCGAAGACAACGGGTATGTGAAAGCGATAGCCCTGCTGGCCAATGGCGGGGAAGTCAGTGTGGTCGGCGGGACGCTTGCCGCCGTTTCGGAAAAAGGCTATGTCGCCGGGGTACATGCCAATAGCGGGACGAGCGTTACACTGGGATCGGAAAACGATACCCTGAAAATCGTCGCTTCCGGAACGGATACGGCAGTCGGCATTTACGCCGGTTCCAACTCGGACGTTTCGCTCCACGGGAATGTGTCGGTTGCGTCACCTGTCGTACTTCAGGGAACCGGAGCGGTTACGGTGGCCGATGGAACGACAGTACTGGATGGAAAAACAGACGGTTTTACCGGTATGCTCAATGTCCGGGGAAAAGTGGCGGTCGGCATGAGTGAAACGGAAGCCGCCGACACACTGGCATCGACGTCCGGCTCCGCTCTGATGATCGCGGCCGGGAGCACCCTGTATGGAACCACGACAGTCGGCTCGACAGCGACGGGAACGGCCGGAACAGGAAGCAGCCTGACTGTCGGCAGCGACGGAACCCTCATTATCAAAGCCGGAAACGGTTACAACGGAACCGATCCGCTGGTGACGGTCGATAAAGCCGCGATGGATGCCTCATCCACCCTGAAGCTCGTCAATACCGCAGCTATCGCCGACAATACAACCATCTTTAGTTTCCGGGATGGAACAGGACCGGCATCCTGCCGGCTGGAAACGGACAACCTGCTGAAAGTCGTCCGGGACAACAAGCTCGTCACCACAAGCGCGACGGATGCGTTCGGCGGATCGCTGGCTGCGTCGGGAGTCATTGACGAAGCTTTCGGTTCGACCGGAACGCTGGCAAGAGAACGCATTGTCACCATAACGACGGATACGACGGCACAGACCGCTGCCAAAACCCTCAATAAAATCGCCCTGATGGGAACTGCCGGAGCGGCCCTGGCGGTATCTGTAAACACGGCAGGAGTCCTGTCGGATACTCTGGAAAGACATGGAAGCCGGCTGAGAGGTTACGACCACCGTCAAAAAGGGGCCGACCTGTGGATAGATCTGAACGGCCACGCCAGCAAGGCAAGCCGTTACAGCGCCGGCAATACCCGTTACGGTTACAAAAGCGAAATGGCCGGAGCGACGATCGGTATGGACTGGGCACATGGAAACGGGTTCACCACAGGCGCGGCTTTGAGCTTCGGAACCGGGACGGCCCGGGGACAGGGAAACGGCGGCGGGACCCACAACGAAATCGACTACTGGGGATTTCATCTCTATGGGATCTATACCCATGACCCGTTCAATCTGATCGGTCATGTCGGCTATCTGGAAACTTCCAATGAAATCAGCCAGCTGGGCTACAAGGGCGAACCGGATGTGAAAACGTTTTCCGCCGGATTGAGAGTGGAAAAACCGTTGGCCCTCAATGAAACCGTGACCGTCATGCCTCATATCGGGCTGCGCTATCTGCATATCGACATGGACAGCTTTTCCGCCGGTGGCTTCCGTTACGGGGCGGATAAGGCCGGATTGATCCAGACCCCGGTCGGCGTGGCGTTGAACGGAAGCCTCAAAACCGCAAACGGCATGCAGGTCAAACCGTTCATCGACATCACCATCACACCGGCGTTCGGCGACAGAAAAACAGACAATCGGTTCGGCATGGAAGGAGGCCGCGTCACCGATACCCTGAGTACCCGGATAGCGGGAGATACCCTGTATATAGCGAGAGCCGGCGTGGAAGCGAGCCACCAAAACCACAGCTTCGGGCTGAATATCGGTGTGGGAAGCGGAGACGACGGGCGCATCGATCAGGAACTCATGGCCCGATATCGTTACAGCTTCTGACCGGAAAAAACGGAAAGTGGAAAGAAAAGGAACGGAGACGTTCCCTTTTTGTTTTTCTGTCAGGTTGGCGAAAACGGCGTTGCAGCAGGGGCGTCCTGACGGGAATGGATACCGGTTGCGGAAAGGAAGATGTCCGGTATGAGGATCGTTCGGGATGGGGCATGTTCCCCATTTCGGGGATGAAGAACCGGACGCTAAAATGATCCGTGATGTTCTTCCGGCCGGTTTTGGGGGATGCTGTATGAAACGTTTCCGGGTTATGCCGGTACCGATTGCGGTGTTTTTTTCTGGGGAGTGTTTGCGATGGATAAACCGAAGGTGATGGTGATGCTGGCTCCAGGGTTCGAAGAAGGGGAAACGGTCACGGTTCCTGATATTGTGCGTCGTGGCGGGTTTGCGGCGGACAGTGTGCGGTATGTCGCGGATGTGGTCGTACGTGACGGGAAAATGATTACCAGCCGTACTCCGGGAACGGCTTTGCCGTTCGCTTTTGCTCTGGTTGATGCATTGGGAGGCGACAGCGCGCCGATCAGGAAATCCTTTCTGTATGACGAAATGAAAGCATAGCCTGATGGCGTGAAAGAGGTATCAGGACAATAGGCGGTGTGTCCGTCTGACTGTAGCTGGCGGATATGACGGGACAAGGCGTTTCGGCGGTTTGGGCAGGGCAGGATGCAAAAAAATGGAGGATTGCCGTCCGACAGACGGTACCGGCAGGATGTTTCCACCGTATGGTTATGGTCGGCCGGCTCCGTAAAAACGGGATCTGGTGCCCGGGCAGCATGTCGCCGGTTTGGCGTATAAAGGAAGGATGAGAGAAAAAACAGGGCGCTTCAGGAAGGGAAGCGCCTGAATTTTCCCATGGAAGATACCGGTTCCACCGGTTCGTGGTCGGGGTGTGGCGGGAAGGATAAAACGGGCCGGGCCCGTTTCGCCTCTTTCCCGGACCGGCCGGCAGGATCAGTTGGATGTCGCCAGCTGGACAGCCGGGCCGGACAAGAATTCCGGATTCATGTTTCTGTCCATGTCCGTTTTTTTCCGGGCAGGCAGTGTCGTGGCATGGTATCTGACACCGGTGATGTTTCCGGCGTCATCGAACAGGCAGGTCATGATTCCTGTCTGCTGCATGCGCCGGATTTCAGCTGTATCCAGACCGCAGAATCCGGCTGTTTCATCCAGACTGACCGGTACCGGACGGGTCGTGCGTCTGTTGCGGCTTCCCTGAAAGCGTAGCTTGTTATACAGTGCCCACAGCAGGAAGGCACAGACGAATCCGCCGATTACGGGGAAGTCCCGCGACATGACGGTCTTGATCGCCAGAATATCCTTGTAATCGATGATGTTCGAAAACAGGGAGTAATCGATTGTCCAGCTGCACAGCGCAAAGAATGTGGAAAGGATGTAAAGCAGGACACCCCAGAACAGGATCGGCAGGAATATTCCCAGCGCTTTCTGTCCGGCCGACTGTTTGTGTTTGTAGCATACGATCAGGTTTTTTGGATCAATTACCATTTTGTCTTCCCTTTTTCATTTGATTCATCATTTTGCCGAAGCAGTGTGTTTTTATCCGGTTCGCTGCCGATTCCCCTGTCCGTGGTGTGCCAGCGGCCCCGTTTTTTCCCGCCGGAAAAAAACATGGCTTTGGGGAAAGCGATCAGCGAGACAATCCAGTTCAGCAGCCAGTAAAAGAGCGGATACCAGATGATTTCCAGATAGATCCCGCCCAGATTGCTGTCGTATTTCCGGGCCATGAAAAAACAGACGGCGAACTGCAGCAGGCAGGTCAGTCCCAGTACCAGTCCCGTATAGGGAGAGGCGAAGAACGGTTCTGCCGAAGAGGCCGGAAAATCGACGAACAACTTGAATATTCCGGTCAGCATCAATGCGAGGAGGGTGTAACTCCAGACGATGCTGGCGATATATTCGATGAAAATTCCCCAGAAACGGCGTTCTTTCCAGCTGAAGAGGTAACGGCAATAGTTTTTGAAGGCTTCCGCTCCTCCGACAGCCCAGCGCAGCCGCTGTTTGAACAGGCCGCCCAGGGTTTCCGGCATCAGGATCCAGCAAAGGGCATGGGGCTCGAACCGGATGTCCCAGTGCGCAAGCTGCAATCTCCAGCTCACGTCGATGTCTTCGGTGATGGTCAGCTCGTTCCAGTAGCCGATGCTGTGCAGCGCGCGGCGGCGGAACGCCCCGATCACTCCCGATATGGTGAAGATGCGGCCGTAAATCCGCTGGGCACGTTTCAGAAGTCCGACGATGGCTGAAAACTCGCCGACCTGGATGCGGCCCAAAAGCGTGCTGCGGGTGCGTATGCAGGGATTGCCCGTGACCGCGCCGACCCGGGGGCTGTGGACGAAATGGCTCATGATCCAGGTGACGGCATAGTGGTCCAGTATGGCGTCTCCGTCGATGCAAACCAGAAATTCGCCCCTGGCGGCCATTGCTCCCGTTTTCAGCGCAACGGCCTTGCCCTGGTTGGTCGCCAGCTGGACGACCCGCATGCGGGGAATGGTTCTTGCCAGCATTTCCAGCTGCTGGCCGGTATCGTCGGAACTGCCGTCATTGATGGCCAGAATTTCGTAATTCGGATAGTGCATGTCGGCCAGTGCAGTAAACGTTTCGATAGCGTTCGAGGATTCGTTGTAGCAGGGCACCAGAACGGATACAAGCGGATATTCCGGCAGTTCAGGCGGAACCGTGTAGCGTCTTCCCCTTTCATACCGGTAGTAGTACACCAGCGCTCCCGACATCCACAGATACGACATCAGCAGCGGATAGAAGAAGGCGAAATCAAATAGCAGTTCTGTCAGGCGATCGAGCATATCTTTCTTGTCTCATTTCCGAATAGAAAAATATGGAGAAATCACACCGATATCCGGATGGCCGAGGATGGGATCGTCCGGGTAGTAGCCGAAGTTGTTGGCACCGTGTTTTAACAGCTGCTGCATCTGTTTTGCCATGATGTCGTTTGGCATGGGCCGCAAATGGTCCTGACGCCAGTCTTTCGCCTGCAATTCGAATACCGTCTTGCGCAGCCCGAGAGGGTGTCTGGCGACTTTGCGGATCAGGGTTTCCATCCACTCGTCGGCATGATCGGCGGCACCTTCCATATACGGCATCGCTTCCACACCGGTGTAATCGTATGCCCTTAAAAAGTCGTCCAGATTCTGGGCCATCCATTCTTCCGCCTGCGGCGTGAGGATGACCGGAGCGTACATGTTGCGGGACGTGAAGACCGGTGGATGCCATTTTTCGACGGTCGCCTGAAGTTCCTTCGTGAAATCGATCAGTGCCCGGCTTTTCGCACGGGTGAACGCATGCATGAGTTTCGGGTCTTTCCGGATCTGTTCCGGATCGGTCGGCAATCCGAGGCTTGTGAGCCAGGCTTTTCCGGCCGGGCTGACGTCTTCGTAGTCTCCGAGGATCCCGTCGTCGTGGAAAATGATTCCCATCAGGGGGGCATGGCTGGCGAGATCTTCATAGATTTCGTTGATGATGCGCCGGTTTTCCGCATCGAAGGGTGTCAGGCGCGTGTAGAAGACTTTCTTGTCGGGAGAAGTGGCCTGGACGACCGGGCGGTTCGGCAGATCGAACCCCAGTATGGGCATCCATGCGTAAACCTCGCATTTGTAGCGTGTGGCCAGCTGCCAGGAGATATAGTTGAAAAAGTCGGCACGCATGGGAAGATGACGATTCGGGAAATACAGGGCATCAGCCGTGCCGTTGCCGTCCGGGTCCGCAAAAGCCTGCAAGTAGATCACATTGGCACCGGAAGCCCTGACGCGGTCAAAAAGCAGGGAAATGTTTTTTTCGCGTTGCAGGGGATCGTCGTCGTAAATCATGTCCAGATCCACATGCATGACGCGCTGGATGGGCAAATCGGATACCGGCAGTTGCGCCATGGCGTTGCGGCGCCGGTAAAGGGTGCTTCCCGCCATGACGCCTGCTTCCATTTTCCGCATCATGTGAGGCAGGTCGATGCCTTCGTGCATCATGAGTCTGGGAATGGTCGGCCAGTCGGCATAGAAAGCCAGCGAGGCCGTCAGTTCGTAACCGGCTTCCCGGGCGGCGGAAACGCCGACCTGGTTATAGCGGCCATAAGGCCAGACGGCGACCTGCGGCCGGCGTCCGGTCTTTTCGTAGATGATGTCGGACGAGCGTTTCCAGTCGTCGCGAACCCGTGCCCTGAAGGCCTCGATGGATTCATACGTTCCGGTTTTCGGGTCATACCACCGGTGGGCGCCGGATGGCAGCATGATTCCCTGCGGGTTGCCCTGGTGTCCTTCATGCAGGTTGTGCGAATGGGATGCCAGTTCGACGATGCCGGAATTGGCCATTTCCCTGATCTGGTCCCAGGTGAGGAACATGGAACGGGGGAGCTGCTTGTCGCCGCCGTAGTTGACGTTTTCGCCGTCGGGGGTTTCCAGCCAGCCCGTTTCCAGCGACAGGAAAGCGGTATAGCCGTAGGACTTCAGCATGGGATAGGCGATTTCATAAAAGCTGCGGTATCCGTCGTCGAACGAAATCAGCACGGATTTGGGGGGCAGGTCCGTATTGTTTTCCTTCGCTTTCAGGACGTCCTTGACGCTGATGACGGTATAGCCGTTTTTTTTCAGCCAGTCGAAATGTTCTTTCAGTTCCGCCCGGGAAACAGGGGCCGTGTCGTCAAGCACGCTGCCGTCCAGAACGGGAACCACATTGTGGTAGCACAAGGTAATGAACGAAGGGGTTTTGTCTGCTGCCTGCGCGACGGCGATGAAAGAAAAGGCAAAAAGGACGAAACTGAAAACGAATTTGCGGGCAGCCGCCGCTGTTTTGGAAATCATTGCAAAAATTACCATGCTACGTCTGAATTTGAACAAAAGGTTTTTTCTGATGTCGTTGTGTTGTACGAATATAGCCGGCACCGGACAAAGGGCGCTGGCACAAAGAACGAAAACGGCGAGCTGGGCAAGGAAGGGATGAAATCCGCGAGTTGCCGGATGGAACCGCTGTTTTTCCACCACTTTGTTGTCAAGCTTCGTTACTTTTTCCGGTTCCCTGTCGCAAGACACCAGACTCACCAACGATCCGTTTTCATCAAACGGCGTTTTTCTGAAACGGTCCGGAAATTTCCCGCCGATCCCGGTGAATGGTTCGGGAATCCGCCGGATTTTTCCGGGTTTCCCCGGCCGTCATACCTGGCTGGGACGGGGCAAACGGAGTTTCATGATTTCTGATAACGTATGGGGAAACGATTCGGTTGACATGTCGGGCAACATTTTTGCCTGTTCCCGTTTCCGGGGCCCGTCGGCGAGCCGAAGCACCGTCCGGGATATGGAACCGGGTTTGCGGCTTTGCCGGTGTTTTGGTTCTGTCCGGCAGTCGTGCGGATGAGGTGCCGGTTTCCTTTGCCCGGATGGAAAATGCCGACAAAAACGGGAAGCGGCGGGATGGCCGGATTCATTCGGTATTCGCGGGTAGCAAGACGAACTGACTCGCTTTGCACGGCAAATGAGTCGTTTTCTGTTTTCATCAGGTGAAACGGAATCGCATTCTGCAAAACCCGGAAATTCCGGGCAATCGGGTTTCGGGATCTCTCCTGTCCGGTTCCAATCCCCATGAAACAGGACACATCCGCACGAAGCGGTTCCCGGAAGCCTTGCGCATTTCCGGGATATCGTTGACCGGAACAGTCATATATCCGTAAATATTATCCAGTCCCCTTTTTCTGTCTGGCGCATTTCATGAATTTTGTTGATAAAGTGTTGTTGCATTTCCGAAAGCAGTCCGGACATCCGTGATCCGCTTCGTTTGTGACATGCCGCTTTCGGGGAAACCCTGTCGCTGTTATGCAGGAACGGTCAGTTCCGGGAAATGAAAAATCATGTGAAATCAACTGGTCAAACAAACCGTTTCACCGGTCTCATAAAAATCGTGTAAACAGATTTTTTGATGTCCGTTTCAGGCCGGACATTTCCGGTTCGTTTTTCCGTTTACCTTGCATCTGGTATGGGATGTCTTCCGGTCTTTTTCTGGCTGTCGTCGCGAGAAAGAGGAAAATTGTCTGCTAAAAGACCGGAAAACCGGATGAAATGAGCGGTAGAGAAACAGGGTGGCCTGCCGTTTCTTCACGTCAGGATGCGGTTCCGTTTCGGGCAGGTTGTACCGGCCGCTGCCGGCGGTTGCACGTGGTAAAACGGGGACGGCCATGTCTGCGGGTACCGGAGTGGCAAATCCGGCTGTGCCGGAAACGGCTGTCGTTTCGGCAACCGGAGAACGGACAGGCATTCAGGCCGGGCCGGCGGTTTTTCCGGAGGAGACCGGTTCCGCCGCCGGAGCCGTATCGGGCAGGGCGGGTGATTTTGTTTTCTCCGGAGGATTGCCGGCCGGTACGGCGGACGTTGTGCCGGCATTTTCCGGTACAACAGCCGGTTTTTCCGTTTCCCATTGCCCGCCGATGGCGGCGATCAACGCAACGCTGGCGGTGAACTGGCGTTTTCGGATATCCCACAGCGTGTTTTCCGCGGAAATGCGGCTGTTCTGGGCAACGAGCAGTTGCAAATAGCCGGTCGTGCCGGCACGGTACTGATTCAGGGTAATCGTTTCGGAACGACGGGCGGCATCGACGGCGGTGGCCTGTAATCCGGATTCATCGCCCAGCATGGCCTGTGCCGCCAGATTGTCCTCGACTTCCTGGAAAGCGGTCAGCACCTGTTGGCGATAGGTCGCGACGGTTTCGTCATACGCGGCGATGGCTTCGTCCGTCTGGGCGCTGCGCAGTCCGGCATCGAAGATCGACAGGGCGATCGCAGGGCCGATCGACCAGATGCGATTCGGCACGGTGAAAAGATCGCCGAAGGAGGGGCCGCGCCAGCCCCCGGTGGCCGACAGGGTCAGGGAAGGAAAGAACGCCGATTTGGCGACGCCGATCAGGGCATTTGCCTGTGCGACCTTGCGTTCGGCCGAAGCGATGTCGGGCCGCCGCTGGAGCAGGGTGGACGGCACTCCGGCCGGGATTTGCGGCAGATACGGATCGTTTTCGGCTGCCGCCAGGGAAAATGTGGCGGGCGGGACACCGATGGAAACGGCAATGGCGTGTTCCAGCTGGGTACGCGCCAGTTTCGAGTCGATGGTGGCGGCCTGTGCCACTTTCAGCTGGCTTTCGGCTTGTGCCACGTCCGCGTCCGATACGATGCCGGCGTTGTACTGGTTTTGTGTCAGTTTCAGCGACTCGGCCAGCAGTTTTTCGCTTTCTTCAAGCCTTGAAATCTGGCGGTCGGTGACGATCAGTTCCAGATAGGCCGTGGCCAGCTGGGCCTGCTGGGACAGTCTGACGGCGGCCAGTTGTGCCAGGGAGGCCTGTGCCCCGGCTTCTCCCGCTTCGACATTGCGGCGGATACCGCCCCACAGATCGACTTCCCAGCTCAAGGTGCCGATCGCCTGATTCTGGGTCGATATGGCCGACGAGCTGTTCGACAGGGCGCCCCGTGTCCGTCCGGCGTCAAGCGAGAGGGTCGGGAAAAGGGCGGATTCCGCCTGTCTCATGAGGGCCTGTGCCTGCCGGTACTGGGCCTCGGCCTGGGCGATGGTCAGGTTCTGGCTGTTTAACCGTTCCATCAGCCGGTCAAGTTCCGGATCCCTGAATACGCTCCACCACTGGCCGCGGGGATATTCGTCGGCCGGTTTCGCCGTTTTCCAGAGGCTGTCTTCCTTGTAGGCAACCGGTACGTCCGTTTCGGGAATGACGTAATCGGGACCGACGGCACAACCGGCCAGAACCGCCGCCGACAGTACGGCGACGAGAGCGGTTTTTGCGACGGCCGGAAAAACGGAATGTGTCCGTTGCGGTTTTTGCAGGGCGTGGTAGAAGGGCGAATCGGTCTTCATGGGTTCATCCTGTGTCGGTTGTTCAGACCGTTTCCTCTTTTGCCGCGGCTTTTTTCTCGGCCAGACGTTTGCGGAAACGGTCCAGGTACAGATAGACAATCGGGGTGGTGTACAGGGTCAAAAGCTGGCTCAAAATCAGGCCGCCGACGATGGAAATGCCCAGCGGGATCCTCATTTCGGCACCGTCGCCGTGGCCGAGTGCCAGCGGCAGCGCGCCGAACAGGGCGGCGGTTGTGGTCATCATGATGGGCCTGAAACGCAGCAGGCAGGCCTGATAGATGGCGTTTTCCGGTGTGAGGCCTTCTTCCCGTTCGGCCACCAGCGCGAAATCGATCATCATGATCGCGTTCTTTTTCACGATGCCGATCAACAGCAGCACACCGATCAAGGCAATGACGGAAAATTCGCTTCCGGCCAGAATCAGCGCCAGCAGCGCGCCCACCCCGGCAGATGGCAGGGTGGAGAGGATGGTGACCGGATGGATGAAGCTTTCATACAGTATTCCCAGCACGATATAGACGGCGACAAGCGCCAGTACGATCAGAAGCGGCTGGTTGGAGAGCGATTCCTGGAAAGTTCTGGCCGTTCCCTGGAAGCTGCCGACGATGGAAGACGGCATGCCGATATCGGAGAGGGTCTGCTCGATGGCGGTCGTCGCATCCGAGAGCGAGTTGCCGGGAGGCAGATTGAACGACAGGGTCGACGAGGCGAACTGGCCCTGATGGTTGACCGAGAGCGAGGTATTGGTCGGTTCCCAGCGGGCGACGGCGGAGATGGGGGTCGGCCCCGCGTTCGGCGTCTGGATGTAGATATGGTTCAGCGCTTCCGGATTCTGCCAGTATTGCGGTGCGACTTCCATGACGACCTTGTACTGGTTCAGTTCATTGTAAATGGTCGATACCTGCCGCTGGCCGAACGCATTGTAGAGCACGTCGTCCACCTGCTGTTGCGTCAGGCCCAGGCGGCTCATCGCATCCCGGTCGAAGGTCAGCATGGTTTGCAGGCCTTTCAGTTCCTGATCCGTGTTCAGGTCGGCCAGCATCGGCAGTTTCGACAAGGCACGGAACGCTTTCGGTGTCCATTCGCGCAATTCGTTCAGGTTGTCGCCTTGCAGGGTGTACTGGAACTGCGCATTGCTCTGGCGGCCTCCCATGCGGATGTCCTGCACGGATTGCAGAAACAGGGTCGCGCCCGGTTCGGATGCCGTTTTCTGGCGCAGGCGTCCGATGACTTCGTCGGCACTGACCTTGCGTTCGGAAAGCGGTTTCAGACTGATGAACAGACGGGCGTTGTTGGTCTGCCCGCTGCCGGTATAGCCGGTGACCTGATTGATGGCCGGGTCTTCCTTGATTTTCAGCATGAAGGTTCTCATTTTTTCCTTCATGGCGTTAAACGAGATGCTCTGGTCGGCACGGATGACGCCGAACATCTGTCCGGTATCTTGCTGCGGAAAAAAACCCTTGGGAACGACGATATAAAGAAAAACGTTGAAGCAGATCGTCGCGATCAGGATCAACAGGGTGATGCGACGGTGATCGATGGCCCATTTGAGCGTTTTGCCATAGGCGATCTGCATACTGGAAAAAAGGTGTTCGCTGGCATTGAACAGCCGGTTCATCCGGCCCGGTTTCGGGGCGGTCTGCTTGTGTTTGAGCCAGAGGGCGCACAGCATCGGGGTGGTGGTCAGCGAGATGAACAGCGAAACGAGAATGGTCACGGAAAGCGTGACGGCGAATTCGCGGAACAACCGGCCGATGATGCCGCCCATCAGCAGGATCGGGATGAACACGGCGATCAGCGAGATACTGATCGACATGACGGTGAACCCGACTTCCTGCGCTCCTTTCAGGGCGGCGTCGAACGGTTTCATGCCGTCCTCGATGTGCCGCATGATGTTTTCCAGCACGACGATGGTATCGTCCACCACGAAGCCGGTGGCGATCGTCAGCGCCATCAGCGAGAGGTTGTTTAAGGAGAAACCCGCCAGATACATGACGGTGAAGGTTCCCACCAGCGAGACGGGAACCGAAATGGCGGAAATGGCGGTAGCGCGGAAATTCCGCAGGAAAACGAACACGACTAGAATGACCAGCGCGATGGAGATGATCAGCGTGAATTCCACATCCGCCAGCGAGGCACGGATTGTCGGCGTCCGGTCCATCACGACGTTCACGTCGATCGCTTCGGGAATCGAGGCGGACAAAACCGGGATGGCGTCGTAGATCCGGTCGACTGTTTCAATGATATTGGCGCCCGGTTCGCGGAAAATGATGATCATGATGCAGGGTTCGCCATCCACCATCCCCATGTTGCGTACGTCCTGTACCGAATCGACCACGCTGGCGACGTCGGAAAGCCGGACGGTCTTGCCGTCAGTATGGTGGACGATCAGCGGCATGTAGTCCTTGGCGGTTTTGGCCTGATCGTTGGCTTCGATTTTCCACTTTTCAGTGTCGTTTCCGACGAATCCCTTCGGCCGGTTGACGTTGGTGCCGGTGATGATGTTTTTTATTTTCTCCATGCTGATGCCATAGCTGGAGAGTTGCTGCGGGTGCAGCTCGACGCGTACGGCCGGTTGCGATCCGCCGCCGACGAAGACGTCGCCGACGCCTTCAAGCTGCATCAGTTTCTGGGCGACGATGGTATCGGCGGCGTCGTACATCTGTCCGCGCGTCAGCGATTCCGACGTCATGGATAAAATCATGATCGGGGCATCGGCCGGATTGATCTTGCGGTAAGTCGGGTTGGACGGCATGCCGGTCGGCAGCAGGGCATGTGCGGCATTGATCGCGGACTGGACATCGCGTGCGGCGCCGTCGATATCGCGCGACAGGTCGAACTGGAGGGTGATGTCGGTGGAGCCGAGCGTACTGGCCGAGGTGATTTCCGTAATGCCGGCGATGCGTCCCAGCGAACGTTCCAGCGGAGTTGCCACGGTGGAGGCCATCGTTTCGGGACTGGCGCCCGGCAGTTTCGCCCTCACGCGGATGGTCGGAAAATCGACCTGCGGCAACGGGGATACCGGCAGGCAGTTGAAGGCGACGATCCCCGCCAGCAGAATCGCCAGCGTGACCAGTACGGTGGCGACAGGACGGCGGATGAAGATTTCGGAGAATTTCATCGGCGTCCCCCGTCAGACCTGATTGGAACCGTCTATGGCGTGAGAGGCCGTTTTTTCGAAGCGGCGGGCCAGCCGGTCGAAATACAGATAAATGACAGGTGTCGTAAACAGCGTCAGTACCTGGCTGACCAAAAGGCCACCGACCATCGTGATCCCCAGCGGGTTGCGCAATTCGGAACCGATGCCGGTGGCGAACATCATAGGCAGTGCACCCAAAAGGGCAGCCAGCGTGGTCATCATGATAGGTCTGAAACGCAGGAGACAGGCCTGGTAAATCGCTTCCTGCGGCGACATGCCGTGATCGCGTTCGGCGACCAGTGCGAAGTCGATCATCATGATCGCGTTCTTTTTCACGATCCCGATCAACAAAATGATCCCGATGATCCCGATGACCGAAAGATCGTTGCCGGTTATCATCAGGGCCAGCAGGGCACCGATTCCGGCAGACGGCAGCGTGGACAGGATGGTGATCGGATGGATATAGCTTTCATAGAGGATACCCAGCACGATGTACATGGTCACGATGGCGGCGACGATCAGCCAGAGCGTCGAGGAAAGGGACGACTGGAACGCCATGGCCGCTCCCTGGAACTGGGTCTGGACGGATGGCGGAATCTGCATGTCGGCTTCCGTGGCGATGATGGCCTCGACCGCTTCGGAGAGCGAGGAACCCGGCGTCAGATTGAACGAGACGGTCGCGGTCGGGAACTGGCCCATGTGGTTGATGACGAGCGTGGAGGGCTTGAGTTCGATGCTGGCCACGGTATCGAGCGGTACCAGCGATCCGGAAGATGTGGCCACGTAAATGCCCTTGATCGATGTGGGATCCTGCCGTTCGTGTTCCTGCACTTCCAGCACGACGCGGTACTGGTTGGTCTGCGTGTAAATGGTCGAAATCAGGCGCTGGCCAAAAGCATTGTAGAGGGCGTCGTCGATATCCTGGGTGGAGATGCCGAGACGGGAAGCGGTATCCCTGTCGATGTTGATGTACACCATCTTGCCGTTTTCCTGCAGATCGGTGGCCACGTCGGTCAGTTCGGGGAGCTGTTTTAACCGTTCGATCAGTTTCGGCGCCCATTCCGACAGTTCGTGCTGGCTGGTTGCTTGCAAGGTGAACTGGTATTGCGTCCGGCTGCTCCGGCTGTCGATACTGATATCCTGGACGGGTTGCAAATAAAGCGTCATGCCGGTAATGCCGGAAGCGGCTTCGGAGAGCCGGTTCATGACGGTATGGATATCGTCGCGCTCGCCTTTCGGCTTCAGGTTGATCAGCATTTTGCCGTTGTTAGGGGCGGCGTTCGTGCCATCCACGCCGATAAACGACGACAGGCTGACAACAGCCGGGTCTTCCAGCACCTTGTCGATCAGTTTTTCCTGCTGGCGGCCCATCGCGGCAAATGAAATGGACTGGGACGCTTCCGAGACGCCCTGTATGACGCCGGTGTCCTGTACAGGGAAAAAGCCTTTCGGAATGACGATGTAAAGCAGTGCGGTCACGACAATGGTGCCGACGGCCACCGCCAGCGTCAGTTTCTGGTATTTCAGTACCCATTGCAGGCATTTGGCGTATTCCTCGATGACCCTGTCGAAAAAGCGTCCGCTGGCATGGAAAAAGCGGCCCTGTTTTTCTTCCGGAATGTGTTTCAGGAGCCGGGCGCTCATCATCGGGGTCAGCGTCAGCGAGATCAGGGCGGAGATCAGGATCGAGACCGCCAGCGTGACGGCGAATTCACGGAAAAGCCGGCCGATCACGTCCCCCATGAACAGCAGGGGGATCAAAACGGCGATCAGGGAAACGGTCAGGGAAATGATGGTGAAGCCGATCTGTTTCGAGCCTTTCAGGGCCGCTTCCATCGGCTTGTCGCCTTCCTCGATATAGCGGGCGATGTTTTCGATCATCACGATCGCATCATCCACCACGAACCCGGTGGCGATCGTCAGTGCCATCAGGGTCAGGTTGTTGATCGAAAAACCGGCCAGATACATGATCCCGAACGTGCCGATCAGCGAGAGCGGGACAGCGACGGCCGGGATGATCGTGGCCGTCATGTTGCGCAGGAAGATGAACACGACCAGCACAACCAGGGCGATGGCGATGACGAGTTCATGTTCGACATCGGCCACCGAGGCGCGGATCGTGACCGTCCGGTCAGACAGGATGTCCACATCGACGGCGGCCGGCAGGCTGTTTTTGAGCTGGGGCAGTATTTCCTTGATACGATCGGCCACGGCGATGACATTGGCTCCCGGCTGGCGCTGGACGGTCAGGATCACGGCCGGCTTGTCGCCTGCCCAGGCCGCAAGACGGGCGTTTTCGGCGCCGTCGGTCACGGTGGCGATGTCTTTCAGACGTACCGGCGAACCATTGCTGTAGGCAACGATGATGTTTTCGAATTCGGCAGCGGATTTGAGCTGGTCGTTGCCGTCGACCGTCGAGGCCTGCAAGGGGCCGTCGAAACTCCCCTTGGCCTGGTTGACATTGGCGTTGGCCACGGCGGAACGGACGTTTTCGAGCGTGATTCCCCGTGCGGCCAGCGCCCGCGAATTGGCCTGGATACGCACGGCAGGCCGCTGGCCGCCACTGATGGAGACCAGACCGACGCCCGGAACCTGCGAAAGTTTCTGGGCGATGCGGGTATCGGCCAGATCTTCCAGTTTCGTGATCGTCATGGTGGGCGATGTGACGGCGATCGTCAGAATCGGCGTGTCGGCCGGATTGACCTTGTTATAGATCGGCGGGTTCGGCAGATCGGTCGGCAGCAGGTTGTCGGCGGCGTTGATCGCGGCCTGCACTTCCTGTTCCGCCACATCCAGTGTCTGGGAAAGCGTGAATTGCAGGGTCACGACGGAGATGCCTTCGGAACTGGCGGACGACATCTGTTCCAGTCCCGACATCTGGCCGAACTGCCGTTCGAGCGGCGCCGTGATCGTCGAGGCGACGACTTCCGGGCTGGCGCCCGGGTAATAGGTGACGACCTGAATGGTCGGATAATCGACTTCGGGCAGTGCGGAAACCGGTAGCAGCTTCCATGCCACCAGCCCGGACAACAGGATCGCCACCATGAACAGGATGGTAGCGACGGGACGGAGAATAAACGGGCGCGACGGGTTCATGCCTCTCTCCGGTTGTTATTGCCGGCCGCCAGCGGCATGACCGGATGGGGTTGCATTGGGGGAGACGGGCGTTTTCGCTTCACCGGATGACGCACCGGCCGTTTCCGTTTTGGCGTTTTCCGCCGGGCGTGCGGCCGGTTCCTGTGTCTGTCCGGTGGCAGGCTGCTGTTCTTCGGTGGATATCGCCCGGTTGACGATCCGGATTTTCGAGCCGTCACGGAGTTTGTCCACTCCGTCGATCACGACGATCTGGCCCGGTTCCAGTCCTTCCTCGATAATCGTGTTTTCGCCGGATGTGGCGCCGGTTTTGACCTTGACAAGACTGACCGTGTCGTTGTCGTTGATCCGGTAGACGGTATGGCCGAGCTTGCCGAGCTGGACGGCGACGGTGGGAACGACGACGGCATCAGGTTGCGATCCCAGGTGCAGGTGGACGTTCACGAACTGGTTGGGGAACAGGGCGCTGTCGGCATTGTCGAATCTGGCCTTGATGCCGATAGTACCGGTATCGGTGCTCAGCTGGTTGTCGATCGCCAGCAGGGTGCCTTCGGAAAGCCGGTTGCGGTTTTCACGGTCCCAGGCCGAAACAGCCAGATTGCGATTGGTCCGGTAAGCCTTGAGTACTTGCGTCAGATCGACTTCCGGGATGGAAAAGAAGACATTGATCGGTTGTTCCTGCGTGATGGTGACGATGCCGTTCGTATCGCTGGCGTGGACGATGTTGCCCAGATCGACCTGCCGCAGGCCGACGCGTCCGGAAATCGGAGCCGTGATCCGGCTGTATTCGAGCTGGAGGCGGGCGTTGTCGACATTCCCCTGGTCGAGCCTGACGGTACCTTCGTACTGTTTGACCAGGGATGCTTGCGTATCGACCTGCTGTTTGGCGATCGAATTCTGTTCCAGCAGCTGCCGGTAACGCTGCAAATCGAGCCGGGCGTTTTCCAGAAGCGCCTTGTCGCGCATGAGCTGCCCTTCGGCCTGCATCAGTTCCGCCTTGAACGGACGGGGATCGAGTTCCGCCAAAAGCTGGCCGGCCTTGACCTGCTGGCCTTCCCGGAAATGAAGCCGGACGAGTTCGCCATCCACCCGGCTGCGGACTGTGGCGGTGTAGGTTGAATCGACGGTACCCAGTGCATTGATCTGGAGCGGGGCGTCTTCCATCCTGACGGTGGCGACACCGACAGCCACGGCACCGGCACGCGGTGTGACAGCCCTGTTTTTGGCAACGATCCAGTAAATGCCCCAGATGACCAGAATGATGATCAGGGAGACGATGGCAATCAGAAAAGGGCGGCGAAGTTTGACGTTCTTTGGCATATTGGCACCGGGATAACCTGACAGTGATAGGGGAAGTCCGCGCCGCAAGACTCCATGTATCCTGCCGGCTGACGGGGACGGACAGTTTACGTGGCATTGTAAATCCATCTTTTTCAGCCCGACAAGGTTGGGAGGAGTTCTGTTACAAGGCGTTACAAATTAATGCAGCCGAAAGCGGGTTCTGTTGAAAAAAGCAGACATCGGATCCCGTCAGGAAAGCCGGATGCTGCCGTAACGGACAAAACCGGCCGGATGCCCGTTACGGAAACGGGCGAAAGCGGAGGCGTCGTTATGGAACCGGCCCGGAAATGCCGGAATTGGCGGGGCGAGGTGGAAAGAAACATGGCCGCCCCGAAAGAAATGCCGGCAGATATATGCCGAAGGGTGGAGCATCTGTTTTTCATGGCATGATGGGAGTGCCGGATGGCGTGGGCTGTCATGGAAAGATGGCTGCCGCCGAAAACGGCGGGGCGATCGCCGTTTTATGCCATCGGCTGGTTCATCAGGTCGTTTAGTGCCTCGCTCATGGACGGGTGGGTGAAGATGAAATCGCGCAGGAAGGTATAGGGCTGACCGGTTTTCATGGCCATCACGATCAGGTTGATGACTTCGCCCGATTCGGCGCAGAAGAGTGTCGCACCCAGTATTTTTCCCGTTTTCCTGTCGATGACGGCTTTTAGTAGCCCATCGGGCGCTTCCAGTGTACGGGCACGGGGTACGGAAGCGGCCGGAAGGCGGACCACACCGATATCCATGCCCATAGCCCGGGCTTCGTCTTCTCCCGTTCCTGTCCGGGAAAGCGGAGGATCGATGAAAACGGTATAGGCGAAGGGCGTACGGTCATCGGTGTCGCGGTCATGATTGCCGAACAGGTCGTCCCGGATGATACGGTAATCGTCCAGCGAAAGACAGGTGAATTGCGGGCCGCCTCTGACATCGCCGATGGCCCGGACGTACGGATTGGATGTTTTGAGCCGGGAATCGACGACAATGGCACCTCTCCGGTCGGTCTCGATTTTCGCCGCGGCCAGGTCGAGTGCAGTGGTTTCGGGACGGCGGCCGGTAGCGAGCAGGACGGCATCGGCCTCGATTTCGTAACTGTAACCTTCTTCCGTGTCGTGGCAGGAGAGTCTGACGCCGTTTTCCGTGTCGCGGATGGATTCGGTCCGGGCATTCATGCGGAATTCGACACCCTTCTTTTCCATGACGGCTTTCACCGAGACGGCGATATCGCGGTCTTCTTTCGGAATGAAATCCGAATGGTTGTCCAGTACGGTCACCCGCGATCCGAACGCGGCGAACATCGCGGCGAATTCCAGTCCGATATAGCCGCCGCCGATGATGACGAGATTATCCGGCAGTTTTTCCCGCTGCATGATGGTCGTGCTGGTATAGACGTGCCGGCTCTCTCTGACACCTTCGATGGGAGGAATGACCGAACGCGCACCGGTATTGATGAAAATGTGTTTGGAGGTCAGTTCCAGTGTCCCGCCGTCGGCCAGTGCGACCGAGACGGCATCGGTCGAGATGAAACGTCCTTCCCCGTGGTATACGGTGATGTTCGGATCATCCGCCAGGTTATGGTAGTTCCTGTCTCTCAGCATGGCGGTGAGCGCGTTTTTCTTTTCGATGGCTTCCCGGTAATGGCGTTTTTCGGCATCTTTGTCGCCGTGGGTCAGGCAGGCGGTTTCACTGGCCTGATGGATCAGTGTTTTGGTGGGGATGCAGCCGATATTGATACATGTTCCGCCGTACATTCCGTCGTTTCGTTCGATCATCGCGACTTTCCAGCCCCGTTTGGCGAGATCGGCCGCCAGCGTTTTTCCACCCTTGCCGAATCCGATGATGATGGCGTCGACTTTTTTCATGTGGTTTTCCTTTTCACGTTCCTGATGTCCGGCAAACGGAAGCCTGTGGAAAGCTTTACGAGAGTTTTTCCGGCAATTGGCAGACCGGATGAAAGCAGTATGGCATGTTTTTCATGGCACCGTTTTTATCCGGATCATGAGACGTGTCGGTCGGGAAAGTTTCATGATGTGGACTCGGGAGAATTTCCGTACCGGTATGTCCGGTCGTGATACCGTTTCCGGGCAGGGGATTTTTGCGAAAAAAGAAATGTTGGTTCGGACTGTCGGAAATCATCCGTGAATTTTTTCTGTATTCGCCATGAAGCCGATTGTTGCTGAACGGGAGATTTGTTTTCATGCCTTTCAGTTTTTTTGACGAATGGATTCATGAAGCGTTTTTTGCCTTTTTTCCGGCGATTCTGATGTCAGGAGGTGTACTCATTCGGCATCCTGTGTGACCATGCCGGTGATTTGTGTCGATGACCCGGATTTCATCCTGAAAGAGGTTTGTCCGAACGATTGCCGGCCGATCGCAAAAGCGTCTTTCGAGCGATGGACGCGATGATGTGTTCTCGTTCGAATGTCAGGCGAAAAAGGCCGGTGCTTTTGTCGCGCCCGTCGATACGAAACATGCCATGACAAACGACGGTTCCCGAGCGTCTCCTGTTCCGTGTCCGGCCGGAACGGAGGAAGAAACCGGCCGTATGTCCATTTTCCGGCGGGAGTCGGAAATGGATACAGTGAATGGGGCATCGAACAGCCGTTTTTGCTGTCCGGAAAACGGTTTGTCGGGAAGCGACCCGGTTCCCGAACAGGCAATGACAGGCCGGTGGCTAAAAGCGGTGTTCCAGCACGGACGGATCGGGTGCGACCGGCAGGTCTTCCTTGTCGAAGTCATAGACATCCTGAACGGGGGGACTGACGGAAAGGTCATAGTAATCCAGTTTTTTCGCGACGAAACGCAGATAGGCCAGTTCCTTGTAATGGGTATAAAGGCGTTGCAGGAGCTTGCTGTTTTTGTAAATCTTGCGGCAGGTTTCGTCCGGCACATCGAAATGGACCTTGCCGGTGACCCGTACCGAAACATCGCCTTCCCAGGCCAGCGCTTCGGCCCGGTCGTTGTCCTGTAACTGGGCATATGTCTCGGATAGGGGCGAAACGGCGAAGTAAAGGGTATGTCCGTCCGTTTTCATCAGTTGCAGGACGCGGACTTTCGGATTGTTTTCCCTGTCGCAGGTCGCGAAAGCCATGTTTTCTTGGCTTTTTAAAAAATGAAACGCTTTTTTCATCAGATTGCCTTTCAGTAGCCGATAGTGAATCGTTCCCTGTGATGTACCGGTGCATCGGTTTCATCGAGCAGGGCGGATGCGTAATCTTCCAGTGAAATCGTGCTCTGGCCGTCGGCGCCGACAATCAGGTCATCTTCTCCGAGCCGGTATTTTCCGGTACGGCCGGTCGGGATAAAATTGGCGGCCGGTGAAAACCAGACCCAGTCGATATCGCGTTCATGCCGCAGCACGTCCAGATAAAACGCCCCCAGCATGCGCAGTGCCGAATCCTCTCCGATCAGGCCGGTATCCATCAGCCGGATGCCGGGCTGGACGAAAAGAGTGGCGGGTTCGCCGACAAACAGGATACGGGGAACCTGCGCTTCCTTCACGCCTTCCAGAATGCAGGGATACCGTTTTAGCACCGACTCAAAGAGATCCCTTTGTTCCCAGACCGGGTTGTGCGACACGATGACAGCATCGGCGTTTCTGCTCAGTCCGGCGATTTTGTCCACTGAATAGACGTCGGTTTTGACGATGTCCAGATTCGGATTCTCAAGCGGAATGCGGTCGGGAAACGGATCGGCGGCGATCACATAATGGTTGCGGGACAGCGCTTCGGCAACGATTGGCCGGCCGATCGTTCCACCCCCGCCGAAAACGACAAGACGCATGTTGGGCTGTTGCAGTGACATGGTGGAAGTTCCTTGTGGTTATTCAGTGATTGGAACCGTGTTTCACTGAAAGGTTCCTGTGAACCGGCATGGAATTGAGGTAAGAAAAAATGGAAATCGGAACGGGAAAACAGCCGGTTGTCCGGCCGTTTGCAAGGGAGAGGTAGACAGGAATCTGCGATGATGATGGATTTATTCGTCCACTGGTGCAGGACGATCGTTTTTTTGTATCAGACCGCCGACACGGTTGACCACACGGTATTCAACATCGGCAAATTGCATGAAATGTGCTTTGCCGCATTTGATTTTCTGTTGTTCGTTTTCTCTCAATTTGTTCAAATCCACTTCCGGGGTACCGGTATCTTTCGTTTCGGCAACAAAATATATACGCTTGTCATCTTCAAAAACCACAGCCCAGTCCGGGTTATAAAAACCGACAGGTGTCGGTATTTTGAACCAGTCCGGCAACTTGAAATAAAACTTTACCTGCTCACTTGTTTCGCAATCACGGGCGAAACGGTTTTCCACTTCGGAATCCAGCGGCATGTACGTTTCATAAATGGTTTTATCCGGATCGGAAACCTGAAAAACCAGATTGTCCAGATAGACTTCCAGTTCCTGATTTTCAAACAGGCGCATTTCATAGGATTCATCGCCTATCCGGTGATAGACGATGCCGTCGATCATCAGGTTATACAGTTCCTGCCGGATGACGGAAACGGCTGTGTCCATGAACTGTTGCGGATTGACTGGCAAATCATCGAGCCGGCCGGATGTTTGCAGGATTTGCATCAGCGTATGGCGTGTCAGTTCGGTACGATCCTGAATGTAGCCGAGTACATCGGGAATCCTGTATGTCATCCGGTATGCTGTCTGTTGTTCTCCCAGATACCGGGTGACGATACCTTCACGCGACAAACCGATACCGGTTCTGACGGCATGGATGACCGGCGCGGTAACGGGAGATATTTCAGTCAGTGTACGGGACAGGGCAGTACCGGCTTTCGCGATCAGCTCTTTCGTATCGTAACGGACACGGTAAGTCGTCTTGTTACGGATACGTTCCCATATTTCCAGAAAACGCGGATCAGCCTGGAATCCTTTACGATACCGGATGGGAATACGCTGCCGTGCGTTTTTGAGACGGTTTTCAAAATCGATACCGCAATCCTCGCGCAACTCGTTTTGCAATGCCTTGGCGAAATCGCTGTACGATTCGTTTGCGATAACCGTCAGGCGATTGACATGCCTGTCATAACAGCGATTGCCGTTTTGATCGACAGCCAGACGGAGACCACGGCCGATCTCCTGCCGTTTTTTCATCTCGGAACGCGTTTCGTTCAATGTGCATATCTGAAAAACATTCGGATTGTCCCAGCCTTCCCGCAAGGCGGTATGCGAAAAGATGAACCGCAACGGATTGTTCATATCCAGCAGTTTTTCTTTGTCTCGCATAATCAGGTTGTAGGTGCTGTTGTCGGCATCGGTTTCGCCGGACGTATCCTTGAGTTTGCCTTTTTTGTCCTGTGAGAAATAACCGTTGTGAATGTCGCTGACCGCATATTTGTCCAGATTGCGGAAAGAGGGAGACGACACCACCTCACGGTAGATTTCCTCGAACCAGCAAGCCAGCTTTCCGGGAACCTCTTCACCGCTGGCGTCATACGTTCGGTAATTGGCAACGCGGTCGATGAAAAACAGGGACAAGACCTTGATACCCGCTGGATTGAGGCGCTGTTCCTTGCGCAAATGTTCCTCGATCGTGCGGCGTATCTGGTATTTCATGATTTCATCATGAAGATCGTCACGACGTTCACCGGTATAAATAGCCATACCGTTTGAAAAGACAAGACAACCGTTGGATGCATCGATTTCATTGACGATATACCGGTTACGGTAAATTTCCCGTTCATTGGACAAACGATACAGATCATCGCCCGTCTTGACGTTCACAGTCTTGCGAATGACACCATTCCTGCTATTGACGTCAATCGTGACTTTGGCCGTAATGCTTTTTTTGGCCGGTTTGATGGATTCCAGCACGACAAACGAATCATTGAACGCGTTTTCTTCCAGAACCGAATCGACTTCGATCTGTTTGACCAGACCCAGATCATAGGCGCGAATGGGGGTGAGGCTGTAAACCGGATTGTAACGATTCCGGTGGGTCGCCGAATAGCGCAGGGTACATAACGGATTCAGATTGGCAATCGCCGCGGAACGCTTTTCCGTTTCCATGTTTTGTGGTTCATCGATGATGACGACAGGACGTGCCGACTGGATATACTGAACCGGTTTGACGCCTGTTTCATGGCGTTTGTTGATAACGTTTTTATCCTTGGCGAATGAGTCGATATTGATGACCAGAACTTCGATATGGTCGCCTGTGGCAAAGCCGCGCAACTGGGAAATGTCGTTGCGGTTGTACACGTAATATCGTATCGGTACATGGTCATACAGGTTTTGGAAATGGTCATGCGTGATATCCAGATTTTTCAGGACACCTTCACGAATGGCGACGGACGGAACGACGATCACGAATTTTCTGAAGCCGTATTGCCGGTTCAGCTCGTAAATCGTGCGCAGATACACATACGTTTTTCCGGTACCTGTTTCCATTTCGATGGAAAAATGCATGCCATCCAGCGATGACGACAAGGGCAACTCCCCCTTTGCCTGTACCTCGTGGAGATTTTTCAGTATCTGTTCTTCGGATAGCGACAGCTTGTTCGGAAACTGCCCCGGAATATCGGACGTCAGCTCGAACGCATTCATATCGTCAGCCGTTTGTCCCTCGAAGAGACCGACAACGGCATCTACCGCGTCTTTCTGATACGCCAGATCGGATTGGAAATGCAGTTTCATACTTTATGGATAAGATCATTCATTTCATCAGACAAATATTTTATTTCGCCGTATTTGAGTAGTCCTGCATCGATTTTATAAAGCGCTTCGGCCATGCTGCTTGAATTATAGGTTTCATCATTGATGACGGTCTGATATGAAACGGAATGCGGTTTTTTTAGTTCGTATACTTCTGCTTTGATATCCCTCGCTGTAACCTGCAGTAGTATGGTCCGGGTTATTTCTTCATTTAAAAGATTTTCGCAGAAAAAGTTTTCAAGATCGGTCAGTATATTTTCGTTTCGTTTATCTATCTGGTTTTTGTACCACTCGTTTTCTTTTATAATTGATTGAAGTTCATGGACAGAAGAATTTCTGTATTTTTCTTTTTTTGCAGAAAAGAAACCGTTGCTTGCTTGAATATTCAGTTTTTTCTCAAGAGGAATTTTGTTTCCAAGTTTGTTGATATAGTCATTTGCATCCTGCTCATTCCAAGTGAAGTAAGTTTTGTTCCACTTTTGCGGAAAAATATGTTCGATCTGAAAATCACTTGGCAGCATCGGTTGATTTTTGTCTATTATATAAGTGTGTAGTAAAAGGAGTGCCGTTTCAAGTCTCGTCGATGCCATATCATTCATGCTTTCCCGGAAATTTGAAGGTAAAGAAGCCAGCCTGAAGTTTGCAGTTCCATTTTTATAGATCTCAATGCATTCCTGATAAATCGGATCCTTGATAGAATTTACAGTCCTGTGTTCTATGAATTTTACAAAAAGAAATGATAAGAGATTTTTCAGAAAAGACGGCAACGTTTCTTTGATGTTTTCTTTGTTTTTATAATAAAATACCGTTATGGCATATTTCCAGAATTCGTTTGGGTAGCGTTGAAAGCAATGAATCAGTTGCTTTGTTTCGAGAGTGCAAACGCTATCATCGAACTGGTATAGTTTTACCCAGAATTCGGAGAGCTCTATCAGATCATCCAAAATTGTTTCGCTTTTGAGTAATTCATAATTATTCGCAGAATAAAATTTCCTTAAGCCAATTTCCTTTGATTTGTCAGAATTCTTTGCGCGAATGTAATGAGTGTGATATCGGAAGATATCATCCATCGGCAGGTTTATTATCTCAAGCGTTTCGGAAAGTTGTCTCCATTTTTGTATAAAATTTTCTTTTTGATTGTTTTCATGAAATCGGTACAGTTTTGCCTTAAATATATCCGAATCAGACAATGGCATACCGCGATCATTCAAGGTTGAGAATATGGTTAATGCCGAGTCGAGGTTTTTGCATTCTATCGGCAGGATGATGCATCTTTCCATGAAGCATAAACATAGATCACGCCAGTTATTTGGAAATTGCTCTGCGTATTCACGGCATTTTTTTTGAAAGTGCCGGTAATTCACGGCATAATTCGATTTATCAGATTCAGAGATATTTCCTGTTGTCAGGATTTGGTGAAGAATATCGTTGTCAGACTCTGTGGCAACTCTGGATGCAAGATGAAATCTGCTTTTGTCTTCCACTTCCTTGGACTCTTTGTTTGTATCCCATATGCAGGGTGCAATTTGCGTCATCAGTCCATGAATATATCTATCGTTCGGCATACTATTATGCATGCCTTCAAGTTTCTGGTAAAATGCTCTTAAAAGAAGAAATAGGGAAGTCAGTCTTTGCTGTCCATCTATAATTGCGATTTCACTATCCTCAATGCAAAAAATGATTGTTCCAAGGAAATATTCTTCGGTATTGCCGTGATTTTCCATATAAAACGACAGAACATCAGACCATAATGTTTCGCATTTATCAATATCCCAGCTGTATGGACGCTGATATTCAGGAACGACAAAACGGCTTTTTCCCGAAGCACTTAATGTATCTGTGAGAGCCTGTCGGATATTTTTTCTGGTAATATTTAACTCGGCCATGATATTTCCTTATATTTTCTGATCAGATGGTCCTAAACTGGATACCGGCATCTTTCATTTGAAGCGCTGTATTGGTTTTGAGCTGGTCGTTGCCTTCGAACAGTTTGTCAAGCACGATGACTTTGTCCGGTTTCGCCGCAAGCAGTCCGTCGATGATTTCGGGAGTGATTTCCTCCAGCACCAGCGCTATTTCAGTGCCGTTGACAAGGGTATAACCGTTTTTGTTTTCGATGGTGCTGTTCAGGTCTTTGCCGTTTTTCAGCAACAATTCGTATACCATATTGACTGCCGTGGCGTTCGGTGCCACCGGATTGATGAAATCCATCATCTGTTGTTCCCATTCCTGACGATTCGCACCGTCGACGGCACGCCATTGCTTGAAGTTGCTTTCGGACAGCCGGAATACCTTGAAGCCCAGATCGGGTATTTTGGGTTCCATTCCGTCGTCAAGATCGAGTTGTTCTCTCTGCTCTTCGCGTTCCGTTTCGATTTCCTGCCGGATTTGTTGCCCTGCCCGGCGAATGCGTTCCATTGCAATATCGGCAATCGTTCGGTAACCTGCCTTGTATGCCTCGCTCTCCGGCTTGCACGGTTCGGCCATCTGCACGCAGATATACTGGCGGTTTCCGCCATCTTCACGGTTCAGTTGCATGACGGCGTGAGCCGTGGTGCCACTTCCTGCAAAAAAGTCGAGGATGATGTCGTTATTTTTGGTAACTTGCGTGGCTAATATATGTAATAAGTTGATCGGTTTCGGGAAGTCAAACCAGTATCCTTTTAATAAATAGGAAATCTCTTTTGTAGCTGAATTTGTATAAATACCTTCCTTAATCAAAGAAGAAAAGCTAGGAAGATTATCAGATAATTCATTTAAAAAAGCTTTTTTCCTTGGCCGTCCAGTTGGATTGGTTGGCCATATAATACGATTTTCTTTTATTAGTTTTGCCATCGTATTACGATCATAACGCCATCCTTTAGATGGACATCCATAATTAATGCCGGTATTAGGGTTGATTAAATCGTAATGTAGATTTGGACGAGCATCTATTGTTGCCAGTCCAACCATATTTGCGCTTGTCCATACTCCTCGTGGATCATTATCAGGATTTGCATATTGATCAATTTTTCGTTCTGTACCAATAAACGTACGTTGTGAATTTTTCTTGGAAAAGCAGAGTATATATTCATGATCAATAGAAATGCCGGTAATATTTCTATTATCTTTATTTTGCCGACTTTGCCAGATTAGTTGGGCTATAAAATTTTCTTCCCCGAACACTTCATTCATCAGTAAACGCAGGTTATGCACTTCGTTGTCGTCGATGGAAACGAAGATCACGCCGTCGTCGCACAACAGCGATTTCGCCAGATACAGGCGCGGCATCATCATGTTGAGCCAGTTGCTGTGGTACTGTCCGTTTTCCTTGCTGTTTTTATGGAACATGCCTTCGCGGGTCATGGTGCCGTCTTCGTCGATGTCACCGATGCGTTGCAGGTATTCTTCCCGGCTCTCGGCGAACCGGTCGGGGTAGATGAAGGAATCGTTGCCGGTGTTGTATGGCGGGTCGATGTAGATCATCTTCACTTTGCCGAAGTAGCTTTTCTGGAGAATTTTCAGGGTCTCCATGTTTTCGCCTTCGATGAAGATGTTGTTCGTCCGGTCGAAATCGACGGAGGCTTCCCGGACAGGAACCAGTGTGGCGGAAGACGGCTGCTGCATGATGCGAAATGCATCGCTTTTGCCTGCCCAGTTCAGGACATAGCGTTCGTTGGAGAAGTTGATGTCTTCACCGAGAGCGGCCTTGAGTTTTTCCCAGTCCACTTTGCCTTCCGTGAAGGCTTCTGGTATCAGTTGCGCCAGCGCTTGCAGGCGTTCTTCTTTCGGAGTACGTGAAAATCCGTCCATAAGGGTCTGTGTCGAAATTTTGTATAACAGTTCGCAAGGTCTCATTATCCAATAAAAAAGAGACGGTCTTTCAGAATTTGCCGGGTGAGTGGCAAAACGGAAACATACGGACAGGCAGGAACGGAAAGCGGGTGTCGCAGGTAACAGGCCGTCAGTCCTCTTTACCCCCGCAGGACGGGGTAGCAACGCACGAGAAAGCCCAGCCGGTCGATCATGCAGCGGGCCTTGCGAGTGGTGACTGTGGTGTCGGGGGCTCCGGCGAGGTAGCCTTCGCCGACGGGGTGGGAGAAAGCGAGGGTGAGGCGGTAAACTCCCAGCCGGTCGTGTTTCTGCCGCTCGAAGCGGGCGGCGGCCATTTCCCGGATGGTGTCGGGGTCGGTGCCGGATGTCCAGCGGGCGGCATCGCAGGGAAGACCGGGCACCCCGTCGGGGGTGATGCCGGTAGTGGCCCAGCGCCGGATGAGTTCGAGCGGCTGGCTGGCGGCATGGCGTTGCATGTCGCGCGGCAAAACAAGACCCTGTCGGCGGGGGCGTTCGGGAAGGGGACCGTTTTCGTCGTTTTCCGCTTTCATGTCGGAAAACAGGGCGTTGGCAAAGGCCTGCCGTCCGTTTTCACGGTAGCGGTGGCGTTCGATGGTATCGGGTACGGGCCTTTTGGCCAGTTCTTTCCTGACGGTCGCGAAAAAAAGGCGGGCTTCGGTACGGATGGGGATGCCGTATGAGGGGAATATCCAGCCGGTTTTTTCGCTGCCGGTGGCCAGACAGTAATCCAGCGTATGGAGGATTTTCTCGCGGGATACGGGCGTGAAGCGTGCCCAGGCCGGCCATATCCATTGCCGGGTCAGTTCGCGGATAGCGTCAGGATCGGTGAAATCGCGGTGCAGGAATGCGGCGGTTTCGGTATCGGAAAGGGCGGTCAGTTCGCCCAGCAAATCGCCCATGAATTCCCAATGGATATCGATGACACCCGGCAAAGGGGCGGGGGGAGGGAAATCAAGCCATTCGACGAGTTTTCGCAGGGGGTTCCGGATGAAGGCGAACATGGGCGAGTGTATGGGGAAAAACGAGCTGGCCGGAAATGGTCCGGACGGCTTCGCCGGTTTTGTGGATTGTCCGGGGAGGGGAATTCCGGAGAGAATCTTCCGGTTTCGGCGGTGCGGTATCGGCCGCCGTTTTTTCCCCGGATGACCGCTGGAGTGCGATGACGGTTGTCATGTCGCGATTTCAGCGGTAATGCAGTTTGCAGGTGACCGGGTGGGGGTGCCGGCCCGGCTTGAATTCGGTGTGCCGCGGCAAGATGCAGTCGGCGACAGGACAGACGTTCAGGCAAAGGTGGCAGCCGACGCAGTGCTCGTTGATGGTCGGCGTACGTGTGTAGTCGTCCCAGTCGATAGCCTGATGTCCTCCGTCGTAACAGGAAATGTAGCAGCGTCCGCAACCGATACAGCGGGCCGGATTGATTTCGGGAATGACTTTGAAGCTGCGGTCGATGTCGTCGGCCGGTACGATGTTGGGCAGGGCGCGACCGACAAGGTCGGAGAGCCTGTCGATTCCCCGCCGGGCCATGAAGTGGGACAGGCCGCTGGCCATATCCTCGACGATGCGGTATCCGTATTCCATGACGGCGGTGGTGACCTGAATGGTGGAGGAACCGACCAGCAGAAATTCCAGGACGTCTTGCCAGGTGACGATGCCGCCGATACCGGAGACGGGTACGTCTTTCAGTTCGGGATGCTGTTTCATCTGGGTGATGAAGCGCAATGCGATCGGTTTGACGGCAGGGCCGGAATAGCCGGAGATTGACGATTTGCCGTTGACGACCGGCATGGCGGTCATGTATTCCGGATCAAGGTTCGTGATGGCCTTGACGGTATTGATGGCGGCGATGCCTTTCGCACCGGCACGGATTGCCGCGATGGCCGGTTCTTCCATATGGCCGATGTTCGGCGTCATTTTCGCCAGAACGGGCAGATGGGTGGCGCGGCAGACGGTCTCGGTATAGCGTGCGACCAGTTCGGGGCTCTGGCCGACGTCAGATCCCATCGAGGAAGAAGTCATTTGCGGGCAGGAAAAATTGCACTCGATCATGTCTGCACCGATGTCGGTGACTTTCTGCGCCAGTGTCCGCCATTCCCCGTCGTTACTGCCCATGATGGAGGCGATCATGACCTTGCCGGGGTAATCGCGTTTGAGTCGGCGCATGTTCTCCAGATTGACTTCAAGCGGCTTGTCGGAAATCATTTCCATGTTCTTGAATCCGGTCCACGGGCCGCCGGGGGTACCGGTGATGTCGAACCGGGGGGAGCATTCGTCGGGCAGAAAAATGCCCACGGTTTTGTAGGCCACTCCGCCCCATCCGGCGTCGAATGCCTTGGCGACCATGTCGTAGTCGCTGCCGACCGGGGAAGAGGAGAGGAAAAACGGGTTTTCGCAATGAACGCCCAGAAAGTCGATGGACAGGTCTTTTTTCAGTGCCATGATAAGTCTTTCGAACGGTTGGTCTGGAAAGGGAGTACCGGCATGGTTTTTATCCGGAAAGCGTGTCCAGAATGGCTCTGGCCGCCCGTTTGCCCGAAGCGATGGCGGCCACAACGGTTGAACCGCCATTGACCCGGTCGCCTCCCGCGAAAAGTCGCGGGTGTTCGGGCAGGCTGGCCAGATCGTCGGCCTTTTCCTGCCCGACGGCGAGGATGACCTTGTCGGTCGCCAGCGTCAGGGTGGATACATTGTCCGCACCGGTAAAGACGATTCCGGTCACTTTGCCGTTTTCGCCGCGGATTTCTTTCGGGAAAAATTCGGCCAGTACGGGAATGCCCATTTTCACGGCCAGCAGGGTTTCGTCGATGTTGGCCGAGGCGAAAGCGATGGGGCGGCAGTAAACGAGCTTGACATTGGCGGCCAGCAGGGACGCGGCGGTGGTGGAGCAATCCATCGCGACGTCGCCATCGCCGATGATGACGATCCGGTTGCCTTTTTCGGAGGGTTTCTCCAGCCGGGCGGTTTTCAGCCAGTCAAGGGCATGGTGGACGCCGTCGAGTTCTTTTCCCGGCAGATCCAGCGTTTTGGGTTTCATCAGACCGGTTCCGACGAAAACCGCGTCGTACCGTTCAAGCAGGTTGTCGAGATCGTGGGCAGTCAGGTGGGTATCGCAAAAAAACTCGATTCCCAGTTTTTCGATGCGGGACAGGTCGAAATCGACGATTTCCTGCGGAAGCCTGAAGGGCGGGATGCCGAACGAGAGCATGCCACCGGGTTGCGCCGTTTCCTCGAATACGGTGACTTTGCAGCCTTTTCGGGCCAGTTCTACCGCACAGGCCAGCGAAGCGGGCCCGGCGCCCACACAGGCGACTGTTTTGCCGTTGGGTTCTCCGGCCTCGAGAATATGCATGTCCAGCCGTCGTTCCTCGTCGGTGATGAAACGCTGGAGTTTCGCGATTTTGACAGGCGCGTCCAGCCGCGACCGGGCACAGGCGCCTTCGCACAGTTCGTTGACCGGACAGATGCGGGAACAGCTCGCTCCCAGCGGATTGTTTTCCCGGATGGTCTCTGCCGCTCCCCAGAGGTTCGAGAAACGCAACGAGCGGATGAATCGGGCCGGATCGGTTCCGGCCGGGCAGGCGGCGCTGCATGGTGCATCGTGGCAGAGCAGGCAGCGCGCCGCTTCGGCCATGGCGGCGCGGGCGTCGAACCCCTTTTCCAGTTCCCGGTTTTCCATGACACGGATGGTACGGCTCATACAATCTCCTTGGATTGGCCTGTTTTCGGAAAGGCCATACCGTCAGTATAAGGGAAAGTGTCCTTTCACGGAGCATGCCGTTTCATGGAGGGGATAAAAAAACGGAGATCTGTCTTTTGTTGCCACAAGTGGGTGGCCGTTGTCCGGGCCGGAAAAGATGGAATGGGGCGTTTGCCTGAAAACCGGCCGGTTCCGGGAAAACGCGAAAAGTCCGCCCGGGACGGAGAACGGGCCGGAGGCAGACAAAAGGAGAACCGTACCGGTTCCCGTCCGGGAAAAACGTTCAGGCAGATGGGACGCGAAATACCGGTTCTGCTTGCGGCAAGGCAGTGATGGAACGGTCTGGCTCTGTCAGGCGGCAGGAATAAAAAGCGATACGGGGAACATCCACCGTGCCGGAATGTGTTTGTATTCACCCGCGATACGCCACGAAGCGCGCCGTATCGGGTGAAACGCGGGCATCCCTGTGCCGGCGGAGAGGTGAATCGCCCGGGAGACGGTCTTTTGCCGCGAAGGTTTTTCCGGTATGACGAAGCGTTTGCCATGCCATTGCCTGCCCGTACCGGTCAGGCAATGGTGCCGGGATCAGGCGGTTTCCGTGACGGTGGACGGCATTTCCTCTTTTCCACGGAAATCGTCGACGGCGATACCCAAACGCTTGATACGTGCCAGCAATGTCGTCCGTTTCAGCCCAAGCCGTGCGGCGGCGCCGGACTTGCCGCCGATCTGTCCTCCGGTTTCGCGAAGTGCCCGGATGATCGCGTTTCTGTCCGTCTGCGGTATGACCGGGGCGGGAATGCGAATGGGTTCCGGTGTTTGGACGGTGACCGGAAAAGTACGGGTCGTGAAACCGGACAGCGATTCGGGAGAGAGATTTAACACCGTACTGTTGCCGGTCAGAATCACCGCCCGTTCCATGACGTTTTCCAATTCGCGTATATTGCCGGGCCAGGGCAACCGGCTCATCATGTCCAGTATCGGTTCAGGGATGGTCGTGATGTGCCGGTTCATCTGGCGGGCATATTTGCGGACGAAGAATCTCGCCAGCAGGGGGATGTCTTCCGCCCGTTCACGAAGGGGCGGAATGGTGATCGGAAAGACGTTCAGCCGGTAGAACAGGTCGCTGCGGAATGTCTTGTCCTCGATCTTCTGGGCGAGATTGCAGTTCGTCGCGGCGATGAAGCGGACATCGACCGGAAGAGTGACGACACTTCCCAGTCGCCGGATCTGGTGTTCCTGCAAAACACTTAACAGCTTCGGCTGGAGATCCAGCGGCATATCGCCGATTTCATCGAGGAACAGGGTGCTTTTGTCTGCCTGTTCGAAGTGACCGATCCGCCGGTTCAACGCTCCGGTGAAGGCGCCTTTTTCATGGCCGAACAGTTCGCTTTCCATCAGTTCGGACGGAATGGCCGTACAGTTCATCTTGACCATTTCATGCATGTTTCTTTCGGAAAGGTCGTGGATGGTTTGTGCCACGAGTCCCTTGCCGGTTCCCGTTTCTCCCTGAAGCAATACGGTGGCATTACATGGTGCAACGATTTCGATCTGGCGGAGAATGGATTGGATGGCAGGACTGTTGCCGATGATGTTGTGGGGATGCAAGGAGGCATCCTGCTCCACAGGAGAAGAATCCGCCGGTAGCGGGAGCGTGGAACAGGAATTGCCGTTCCCGTGCAGCAGGATGACGTCGATCGCCATGGCCAGCATGCTGCTGACACGGTTTAGCAGTTCCATGACATCAGGAGTGAAATGCGAATGCCTGACGCTGCCGATGGCGAGTGCTCCCAGCAGTTCTCCTGCCGATACCAGCGGGAGATGGAGCAGGACCTGAAGGCCTTTTTTCACCAGAGTGTCGATGAAAGGATATTTTCCGGCGTGTTCGAGCATCGCCTTGCGGTTAAACAGGATTTTTTCATGGTTGCGCAGGGCGGTTCCCAGCAGGGTGGCATGCAACGATTTGCTGTAGCAGTTGCATGTCCGCCGGTTCTGGCGGTCGAATGCAAAGGAATGGGCATTCAGTCTGAAGGTCGAGGATTCCACGGTTTCGAGACTGATGAAATCCAGCCCGAAAAAGGCGTGCAGGTAATCGGCTGTTTTTTCGGCCAGGGAGGGGATATCTCTGGTGGCGATAACAGCGTCTGTCAGATCGACCAGAAAATGAAAATAATCGTGTTCATGACGGTCCACTGTATTGCAGAGACCACCATGACGGTAATCAAATGCAGTCATTACTGAATGTTTCCATTAATACCGGAGATTTCCGTGAAGCAGGCTCTCGTACGGTTTGGGAGTTTTCGTTATCGGGGAGCTGTGGCGGATCGTTCCTTTTTTGGGATGCAAAATATGTTTTGAGTTACATAAAGGAAATTTTACCATATGTTTCTGCTTTCAGATATATGGCGTGTTTTGTAGTCCGGCGGCGGGAGAGAAGGGACTGTATATGAGAAAAGCGGCAATACCGGAGTATTGCCGCTTTTTATATTGCAGAAAATCTGCTACAGGGCCGGCAATGATACCGGCCCTGTCAGGATTACTTGGCAGCAGCGGCTGCGGCAGCTTCCTGTGCTTCGACTTCCTTGTTGTTGTTTTCGATGAAACGGCGACGCCACGGTTTCAGGACGAAGAACGACAGGAGGGAACAGGTTGCAGCGATACAGGCCGACAGAATGAAGGTACGGTTCCAGTTACCGCCTTTGGCCAGACCGGCTGCCAGCGGAACCAGCAGGGAGGATGTCCCTTTTGCGGTATACAGCGTACCGGCATTACCGGCGGCGAACTTCGAACCGAACGTGTCGGCACACATGGACGGGAACAGCGAGAAGATTTCACCCCAGCATGCGAACGTCATACCTGCGAAGAACATGAAGCCGAGTGGCTGACGGCCCCAGAAGACCAGACCCAGCAAGGCAGCTGCTTCACCCATGAACACAACGAACATAATGTTTTCACGGCCGAAACGGTCGGACAGATAACCCATGATAGGACGGGATGCACCGTTACAGATGTTGTCGATGGACATGGCCATGGTCAGCAGCGGCAGGGTGACACCCAGGCAGGTGACCGGAATCTTGTCCAGACCGTAGTCACGGGAAACCGGACCGAACGAAGCCGTCGCCATGATACCGCCGGAGGCAACACCCACGAAGCAGACGTAGATCAGCCAGAACAAGGGTTCTCTGACGATTTGTGCCGGATTGTAGTTTTTCTTGGAAGAAATAACACGTGGAACTGCTTTCGTTCCGGGTGGCAGTTTGGCACGTGGCATGAACAGTGCACAGCAGGTAATGATGATACCCTGAACAATACCGAAGACGAAGAACGCCTGTTCATAGCCAGAGGTATTGATCATGTTGGCGACCGGAATAACGGTAATAGCAGCACCGCCACCGAAACCGGCTGCCGTCGCACCCGCTGCCAGACCCCGTTTGTCCGGGAACCATTTCAGCGAGTTACCGGAACAGGTACCGTACACGGCACCGGCGCCGGCACCGGTCAGGATCTGGGCGAAATACAGAACACCCAGGCTGGAAGCCTTGGAACAGATAATCCAGCCGATGGTAACCAGAATAGCACCGAAAATAATGACCGGACGCGGGCCGAACTTGTCAACGCCCCATCCTTCCAGAGGAACCAGCCAGGTTTCGAAAAACAGGAAGATGGTGAACGACAACTGAATGGCTGTACGGGCCCAGTGATATTTATCTTCAATCGGAGCAACGAACAGTGTCCAGCCGTACTGGCAGTTCGCGATCGTTGCCATACAGACAATACCTAGAACAAGCTGTATCCACCGATTAGGATACTTTTCTTGTGTAGCCATAGATCTACTCTCCTAAATCTGATTTTTCCAAAAAGGAAATACTTTTCTGCAAACATGTCATCCGATTTGCCATAGAGATGGCATGTCTGACAGTACCGCTCTTTGCAAACAACAAAGATCAAGAAACTGTTCTGCATTTTTTGTGCCAGCTCAATTGTTGCCGATAAAAAAACATCGTTTTTTTTGATCCCGGTCAATTTTTTGAAAAATTGGCATGGAATATGCATTAAAAAGCTCGGACTGAGATATCAGATCTATTCTCTTTTTGACGGGAAGACTCTCCAACCGGGAGTCTTCTCTTTTTTTTTGTATTTCGTGTTCTTGCCGTATGGTCCGTTACGGCGATTTTCCGTTTTTTTCTTTTGAAAACAGAGTGTTCCGTTCTTTTTTCGTTAAGTCCGGTACCGGATGCCGGCCAGGTGACCCGAATTGTCCTGTCCGTGGAAAGCATCGCGAAAAACGGCACCGGACATGAAGTGCTGTACGGGGAAGGTCGGTACGGGAGGAATATCCCGATAGTTTCGCGTGGGTGGAAAAAGAAAGCGAACAGGGTGATAAGGGATGGCACGATACGTGTTGACGTGTCATTTTCAAGTGGCAACGCAGTGTCATTGACACAAAATTGACACTGTTTTGACACGTTGACACGGCCTGTGATCAGGATATCCGGCTTTTTTGACAGGATGATGAAAGGGTTTTTTGTAACCGGTTGTAACCGGTGCATTCATGGAAGCGGTCTGTCTTTTTTGCGGAAACGGGAGCGGACCAGCTATCCTGAAAGTTCTGTTTCGGGAATGGTCCGGAAAGTCTGTATCCTGACAGATGCAGTCGGGCGGAACGGAAGATTGCAGCTGGCAAACGGAGATGTTTTTTTCCGGGACATGAGGGAACCGGCCGGGGAAATTTGCACGGTTCGTGGCAGGGGCGTCAGTAGAGCGTAGCGGAAAAACCGGCCCGTTTGGCACGATAAAGGAATCGTTCTCCTCTTTTCATCGGGTGAGACCGAATCGTCTCCTGCAAAAAACGGACAGGGCAAACAACCTGATCCCGGGATTTCTTCCGTCCGGCTCCGGCACTCGCAAAACGGGAAATATCCACTCGTCGCACGGAGAAACTTTCGAAAGCCTTGCGCGTTTCTACAATATCACCGGCCAGAACCGTCACATGGCCATCAACGCCACCGGCCCCGCTTTTCCGGCTTCATATTCTGCCAGACATTTTCGGTTCATCTTCCTGTTTTTTTGTTTGTCTTGTTTCCCGTACCGGAGTTGTCATGCTTTCAGGCCCGTTGGTTTGTAAATGTGTCGGCAGCGTCATGATGTGCATGGAAAAAACGAAAGGCCATGAAGCGGCAGAAGTCATCTTCCGCTTCATGGCCTGTCAGGACTTATCCGGTCAGAACCGGTGTGTCATGCCGATCTGGACACCGGTGACGGAATCGTCGGCCACATCGTTGCTGTTGTAGATTTCACCGACGGAATCGTTATCGCTGTCGGTATAGGCGACCATCGCGTACAGGGAAGTCCGTTTGGACATATCGTAGGTGTAACCCAGCGAATATTTGTTGGCCTTGCCGTCATATTCGGTATGGCTTTCGACTTCACCCCGGTTATACGAGAACTTGACGGTATGCGGACCGGTATTGTACTGCAGGCCGACCAGCCAGTCTTTCTGGTCAACATCGGCATTGATGTCTCCCCCCGAGAGAACATTCATGGCAGCGCTCTTGACCTTGGTACTCTGATAGCCGACGGAAACCTTGAATCCCTGGTATGTGTAAGCTCCGCCGGCGTTCCACAACCAGGATTTGTCGGAATCGGCCAGCCGTTCATAGTTGGCGGTCAGCATCAGCGGGCCGTTGTCGTATTTCAGGCCGATGCCGAAACCGTCGTTACCATAGTCGTCATATCCCTTGCCACCGAAGATATCGCTGCCATTACCATGATGGGTATCCTGGCCAAGCGTATAGCTCAGATTGAAGCCGAAGCCAGCCCAGCTCGGGCTATCGTAGCGGATGGTGTTGGCCAGTTCTTCTGAGTAGAGAATGTTGTAACCCCCCATTGCGGAACCGACCCCGTAATAGGCAAACGGGTCCAGTGCGCCGAAGTTTTCGATGGCGATATCGTTGACGCGACCGAGACGGACAGCGCCCCATGCTTCACCTTGCAGACCGACGTTGGCGGCGCCTTGCCATTCGACCCCGTCTTCCCCGTCAGGATCCGTCCCTTGGAGAATATCGAGTGCGTTGTTGCCGGAGAATTTCGTGCCGTTGTTCAGGCTGAAGCGTCTTTCGAGCTGGAAGGTGGCTTTCATGCCGGAACCGAGCTCTTCCGTACCCTTGAAGCCGATACGGCTGTCTTCGTTGCTGCCCATGCGGACGTCGGAGCCGGTTTCCTTGATCAGGCCGGTATCCACCGTGCCGTAAATGGTGACGTTGGTCTGGGCGTATGCAGCACCTGCGCAGGTGCCCAGTACAGCCAATGCGATAAGAGTTTTTTTCATGATTGTCCTCTTGGAAAAATAAACAAAATTCCTGTGTCAAATGCACCATGTCAGAGCATCCGGGGAAGGCGTCCTGTCTCCGGCACAGGCATTTGTTTTCATTCTATGAACACGGGACAGAACACTGGCAAGGGCGCCGGGACGGTTTTTTCTTTTTATTGAATGATTTGTCTTGTTTTCACCACATATTTTCCGTTGGCACGGATTATGCATGACATTACTGTCCGCCGCTCCGCTTGTCTGATCATAATATGTTGTTTTAAAACAAAAAAACGGGCCTTTCCCCGTGCATTGCCATGAAGCGTTCCCAGCACCAGAATAGTGCAAATCTCATCAATCGGTTGTCAGGATTATGCTGTTGTGTATCAAGAAAATATAAAATAGAAAGTTATACATTTTTTCTATTGCCGGCAGAAGAGCCGGATTTTCTTTCCTTGCCGTCCTGCCAGGGACGGTGAAAACCAGGGGGACAGGCCACGTTTTCGCGAGTTCAGGGAAGATGCCATGACCTTGTCCGGCTGGCCGATTTTTGCCCTGGAGGGCAGCTAGCGATGGCTTTCTCGGTGGATTTTTCGTCTGTTCGGGGTTCGGTCGCGCCGTTTCTTTTCCGGTTTCAGCGGGTGTTTCCTTCTTCTGGCGGGGTGTTGTGGCGACGTCGTTTTTCCTGCCGGTTTCCGTCTTGCATGGCGCAAAAACGGGTGAAAGACCGGGCCTGAAAATGGCAAACAAGAGCCGCCGGAAAGCAAGGCCATTCATGCGGGATAAGTCAGGCTGAAGGGAGTTTCATCGGAAAACCTTGCAGGCAACGGAATACAGTGGAACGTTTTCCTGTGGGGGAATATGAGGGGGTGGTTTGTCCGGGGATATTCAGGAAAGCAGTCGGCGGGCAAGGGCCGGTTTTTTTTTACCAAGTCGAAGACGTCAGCCGGAAACGGTGAGGCTGGCCGGTGCCGGCAACGATGTGCCGGGCGAATCGTGAATCGTTTCGGCCGGTACCATACAATACGGCAACCGGATACAATGGCTATGCTCGCTTTTCCGTGTTTCCAGGACAGGCTGCCGCTTCGGCGGGACGCTGTGTCTGTCGGCGGCAAACGAGCGCTTTCTCCGAAATTTTGCATCCGCCAGACCATTCAGGCGGGACTGCCGAGGGGGGACGGTATCCGATGGAACAGGCGTTTTTGCGGCAACCCGAACGGATGCGGGATATGGTTGCCCTTCTGGCCGATGGATAACAAACCGGTCATGCCATAAGCCGGATTGCCGGCAAGTCCCGGATCATGTTTTCCGGCCGGCCCGGACGACGGTTTTTCCCGTCAGACCGGTCGGAATGTCTGCCGTGGTCACCGCATCGCCACGGCGTTTTTCTGTCGTTTACCGGATACCGGTGACCTGAAAACCGGCATCGGTCACGGCGGCGGTCAGGGATTCGTCCGTCACGGCGGTGCCGGCTTCAAGCGTGGCGGATTTGCCGGCCAGATCGACGGTGACGGCCGTCACGCCGGGAACGGCTTTGAGGGCCTTTTCCACGGCAGACGAGCAGTGGTTGCAGTTCATGCCCTGAATTTGGAGGTTTTTTTTCATGGCGGGTTTCCTTTCAATGGTTTGGGTCAAGGGGATACCGGCTGCGGACGAATGGCCGGCCAGGTCTGTTTGAGGCTGGCGGGAGACCGGAACGGGGGATGCAGGTGCCGGTCTGAAAAAACGCAGGCGCAGCGCGTTGGCGACGACGGATACCGAGCTGAAACTCATGGCCGCCGCGGCGATCATCGGGTTCAGCATCAGGCCGTCCAGGCTGTAAAGCACTCCGGCGGCGACCGGGATACCGATGATATTGTAAATGAAGGCCCAGAACAGGTTCTGGCGAATCGTTCTCATGACGGCCCGGCCCAGCCGGATGGCGGTGACGACATCGGTCAGATCGTTTTTCATCAGGACGACATCGGCCGATTCGATGGCGATATCGGTACCGGCGCCGATCGCCATGCCGACACGGGCGCGGGCCAGTGCCGGGGCGTCGTTGATGCCGTCGCCGACCATGACGGTTTTTTTCCCGCTTTCCTCAAGCGAACGGATTTCCCTTTCCTTGTCTTGCGGCAGCACTTCGGCCAGTACCCGGCGGATGCCGGTCTGTCGCTGTACGGCCGCGGCGGTCCGGGCGTTGTCGCCGGTCAGCATGATGACATCCAGCCCCATCGCTTCGAGTCCGGCGACGGCCTGCCGGCTGGTCGACTTGATACGGTCGGCAACGGCGATCATGCCGAGCAGGGTGTTTTCGCGGATGAAATAGAGGACGGTTTTTCCGTCATCGGCCAGCGACCGGGCCATTTGGCGGATATCGTCAACGGCTCCGGTTTGTGAGGCGTCAAGCAGGCGGCGGTTTCCGGCACGGCAGGTTTTGCCGTCGATGATGCCGCCGATGCCTTCGCCCGGCGTCTGGGTGAAGCCGGTCACGCCGGACAATGACAGCCCGCGCCGGTTCGCCTCTTCGACGATGGCTTTGCCCAGCGGGTGTTCGGACAGTTTTTCCAGCGAGGCGGCGATACCCAGCAATTCCGAATCGTCCCGGGCACCGGTGACGATGATATCGGTCACGACCGGTTTGCCTTCGGTTATGGTTCCGGTCTTGTCGAGCACGACAGTATCGACGGCCTGCACGTTTTCGATAGCTTCGGCCGATTTGAAAAGAATGCCGCTGGCCGCACCGCGGCCGGTACCGACCATGATCGCTGTCGGGGTGGCCAGACCCAGTGCACAGGGGCACGAGATGACCAGTACGGAAATGCCGATGGACAGGGCGAAATCGGCACCGTAACCGAGCAGGAGCCAGACGACGGTCGCTGCGATGGCGATCGCGATGACGGCGGGTACGAAAACACCGCTGACCCTGTCGGCCAGACGGGCGATCGGGGCTTTGGATGAGGTGGCTTCATCCACCAGTTTCACGATTCGGGCGAGGGTGGTTTCGTCACCGACCCGGGTCGCCCGCATGAGGAAATGGCCCGAACGGTTGACCGTCGCCCCCGAGACATTGTCACCCGCCGTTTTTTCGGCAGGCACGGATTCACCGGTCAGGGCGGATTCGTCCAGATAGCCATATCCTTCCGTAATGACACCGTCGACGGGAACGGATTCGCCGGCCTTGACGACCAGAATGTCTCCGGCGACGACGTCTTCGGCCGGAATCGTCGTTTCGATACCGTCCCGTATCCTTGTGGCGGTTTTCGGCGCCAGCGCCATCAGGCGGGAAATGGCTTCGGATGTCTTGCCTTTGGCACGTGCCTCGAAATAGCGGCCCAGTGTAATCAGGGTCAGGATCATGACGGCCGATTCGAAATACAGGTTCATGGCGGCATGATAGGCACTTGCCATGTCGCCATGTCCCAGCGCGAGGCCGATCCGGTAGATGGCAATGATTCCCGAGACGATAGCGGCGCCCGAACCGATAGCGATCAGCGAATCCATGTTCGGCGCACCGGAAAACAGGGTTCTGAGTCCTTTGGTGAAATAGGCGGCGTTGACGGCGATGACGGGAATCGTCAGCAGAAATTGCGTAAAGGCGAAAACCAGTGCATTTTCGGAACCCAGAAAAAAGCCGGGCAGGGGAAGTCCCGCCATATGGCCCATGCTGATATAGAAAAGCGGTATGGTGAACAGGATGGAAACCGCCAGCCGGGTGGCCATCGCCTTTTTTTCCCGGTCGGCCGTATCGGCAGCCGTCCGGTCGCCTGAAGAGGATATCCCGTTTCCATGGTGTGCCGTGGCGCCGTAACCGGCTTTCTCCACGGCGGCGATAATCGCCTTTTCACTGGTGATGGCCGGGTCGAACGAAACGTTCATGCTGTTTTTCAGCAGATTGACGCTGACTTCCTTTACGCCGTCCAGCGCAGCCACGGCCCTGTCTACCCGGCTGGAGCAGGCCGAACAGGTCATACCGGTGATATCGAAGCGTTCTTTTTCCATAAAGTGTTTTCGGGTGAAAGAAGGTTGGCGGGCGGGGTGACCGGCCGGTATCGTATCATGCCATTGTAGCCGAAGCTGTTTTTTTCGCAAGAACGCACTTTTTTGGTATATAGTATCGAAAAAGATACTGTCATTTTTCATCGTTCCTTTCGGGGGCCATCATGGATAAGGAAAACGGAAACGGTTCCTGTTGCCGGCAGGAAGAAACCCACTGTCCGGTCGAGGCGACTATCGGACTCATCGGGGGAAAATACAAGTCGCTCATTCTCTGGAAACTGGCGGGAGGCACCCTCCGATTTTCCCAGCTCAAAAGGGAAGTGTCTTGCGCCACGCCAAAGATGCTGACGCAGCAGTTGCGGGAACTGGAGGCGGATGGCCTGATCGTCCGGGAAGTTTTTCCGGTCGTTCCGCCGAAAGTGGAGTATTCGCTGACGGATTTCGGACAGAGCATCCGCCCGGTACTCGAGGCCATGTACGACTGGGGAAGCGGTTATCTGGCCCGGCAGGGGCTGGCCGCGAATTGCAGCATGACGCCGCTTTCCAGAGAACGGTGCTGACAAAATCCTGCCGGTGTCGTGTCAAACATGTTTTCTCGGGCAAGACGTCATGCGGGCCGTAAAATTCTGCCCGTACCGGTGTCAGGCAGTTTCCGTTTCCGGTCCGGATACCGAGAGCCGAAGGGCCGTCACGGATACCGGCAAAAAACGTTGTCGGGGAGTCGGGGTGGGTAAAACCGGATGAATGAAAAAGGTCGAAAACGGCCCGAAATCTTTATGAACACTGCGTTTGACAGTTCTTGCAAAAAATTTCGGTTCCGGACGGTTCGGATGGCAATTCGGAAAAAACAGCGGGAAAAATACGGAAGATTCTCCCTTGAACAGATAAAAAATCCGTCGTCCAATCGCCGGAAGATCCTCTTTAAACGGTTCATGAAGCCTTTTTATTTCTTCTTCGGAAACAGGTGCTCGATGGGGTCCTGTACCGGACGCCGGATGACTGCGGCATCATGATCGGAAAATCCGGATAATGCTCTGGCGGGCAATTCGGGTGTGACGGGCAATCCTGTTTTTTGTTCCTTTGTGGTGCCACGTCGCCTTTTTGTTTGCGAATGCCAGGGGAAGGACATGGCTGTTTGCCACAGGATGCAAGCTGTCCGGCATATCACCATGTTCATACAGCGTCTTTCTTGTTTTTTTCGGGCAAGTGTTCTGGCCGATAAAAAATGCCTGGGCATTTGGGGACGGCGGCATGGCAAAAGATCCGGAAAAACAGTCCGGGGGGTGGCCGTCCGCCGGATGGATCCGGCAAGTGCCTGTTTTTTCCGGTTTGTCTCTTTTTTGTTCCGAACGGAAAAACGCAAGTCCTGTCCGGCCGCTTCGTCGTCACAACCGTCTATAATGGAAAAATTCATATCTTCTCTGAAAAACATGAAGTTTCTCATCCCCTACTTGCGTCGGCTGCAATTCAGATGGGTTGTCATCGCCAACGCCGTTCTGCTGTTGCCCGCGCAGCTTTACCAGTTTTACCTGCAACAGCAACCGGCCGATGAAGAACGGATTGCCGTCATCATACGCATTCTCCAGTCCAACAATTCATCCATGTTCTGGTATCTGATCGCCGGAATCGGTTTTTACCTCTGGTACCGCCGCAAGGAAAAACAGGCCGGTTATACCGGGCAGTTCATGGGGTCTTTCTGGATTCCGCTGTCCGTCTGGGTACTCGGCATGGTCATCACAACCGTCATGACCCTCAAGTCGCTGGCGGTGTGGTTCTGAAAAGGTACAGAAAAAACGGCAGGCGATGTGTTGCCCGATCGTGCCGTACCGGCAGGTATGGAGTGGTGCATGGCATGGACAAGCCGTTTGCAGTGGTGAAGCCTGTCGGCAGTATCCGGATGGCATTCTGCCCGGGGGGGATTTTTTCTAGGGTGTGAACGCCGTGAACCGGGACGGATTCCGGAAGATGTCAAACGGCGTAACGGTTGTCACCGTTTTTTCGAGCTGGCAAGGGAACTTGACGTAATCTTTTGTTTTTCACCGTCTTTCGCATGTATTGCAGCCGGTCGGTCTTTGTATTCGTGTGAACGGTTCTCTTTCCTGACAGGTCATCCGGTTATCATGGCAGTATCCGGCAGGCGATGGAAATGGTGCCGGGATGGGAAGCCGTGTGTCGTTCGTATCATGCTGAGACGGAATCGCCGGTCGCTTTGCAAATTTGCCGGATTTGCCCGGTAAGGGAATTCAGGGCTGATATTGCCGTCAGGATACCCTGTTGTCAGAATCATACGTCTGCTAATACGCATTAGCGGATATTGGAAACGATACTCTTCTGTACCAGCTTCTTGAATTATATGCAATTTTTTCGTGTTTTTAGGCGGGACTATCTTTCCGCTTATATCGAAAAGAAAAATAGATCATATAAATCAATCACTTATAATGAATTGCTTCAACGTTATGCGTATTAGCGGAAGTTCTCTTCTGTTCAAGCCTGAAAATCAGATACAGGAGAGAATATGCACAAAAAAAATTTTTCACGCTTCCGTTATACCCCTGTTTTTCTTGCAATGATTCTTTGCGGAACGTGTCATGCTGCCCCCGCCGGGTTTTGGGAAAATTACCAGGCGCCCAATGATACGGCGCTGACGACCACCGCAGAGACTTATGATACTGGGCGTAATTCAAAAACCGGAGCGGTTTCTTTAACGATAAATCAGACAAATGCTGCCGGGGTAAGAACGGTGGTTGCTCATCCAAACGGGGCGAGCGCTTATTTGCCGGGAACAAGCAATAGCAATGTCGTTCTGTATGAAGCGGAACGAGGGTCAAATGTATTTGTTGGGAAAATGGAAACCGGTTCCCATACATATACAATAACCTCGACATACGATACAAAAACCGGGAAATTCAATACAGTAGCTGTCGATGAGAAGGGCAATGCTGCTAGAGGCATTGCAAGTACAATTACTGTAACAGAGCTCAGTAATGTCACATATAAGTCTGGCGAAATCACAAAAGTCACAAATGGTTCAGCCGATCAGCAGGGCTATTTCCAGACCAATACGGTAACGAAAACAGGGCAGGTAACAGGGAAAAAAACGGAATCGACTGCCACGGTAAGGGTCGGCGATATCGTTACTGCGAAAAACGGTACAAACAACGGACAGAATACGATGGCCGTCTATGTCAATGGTGAAAAACAGGCGGAACTGACGGATACCAATACAGTAACAAGTGCCGGCGTTGCAGAAGGCGATAAATATCTGGAAGTGAATCCAGTCATCGAAAATTCCGGGAAACCGAATGAAACCCGTGACTATACATTCAGTCTGACAGATTATGCTGAAAAAGCAATCGATCAGGTGGAAGTCAATTCCGGCAATATAGAAGCTTTGCAATCGACCAAAGCCGACAGGAGCGAGCTCAAGACGTATAAACTGGATTCCAAGGAACTGACGGATGAAGAAAAATCAAGCGGCGTTGTGTCAAAAGTGGAATTGGTAGAAAAAGGGGTTGATAGTGAAGGTAAAGAAATCACCAATATCGTAGGCACATTTGCAGATACTGATACCAATACGATATACACACTGTCTCAGGAAACCACCCCAACAAGCAATGAAACGAAAATCACATTGAAGGGAAGTGATGATGAGGTTTCTCAGGCGATAATCAGGACAGATAACACCGCAACAATCACTGAGCAAGATGGCACAGCTGTGATTTCTGTCAAGGGCACGAATTATGAAGCGGACAGCGGTACCGTCACCGTGAAACCAGGTGAAACCCTTGGCGTGAAAGGGGATGGCAATATCAAGACCGTTGCATCTGGAAGCACCATCAGCGTCGAACTTGCTGACGATATCACGGTCAATTCCGTTAAAGCGAAGACAGAAGTCAAGGTAGGTGATACCACCATCGACAAGGATGGCGTGAAGACAAACAGGGTTCAGGTCGGCTCGGTCGTATTCACGCCGAACAGCGTCAGCATGGGCGGTCAGCAGGTTCATGGCGTTGCGGCGGGAACGGCGGATACCGATGCCGTCAACTTCGCCCAGTTGAAAGCGACAGAAGCCCAGTTCAACCAGCGGCTCGGGGATATGGACAATCATATCAATCGTGTCGAGGACAATGCTTATGCCGGTGTTGCCATGGCATTGGCGACAGCGGGCTTGCCGCAGGCATGGCAGCCGGGAAAGAGCATGATTGCCGCGGCAGCCGGTACCTACATGGGGGAACAGGGTTACGCATTCGGTCTTTCATATAACACCGAAGACGGCAAATATACCTTCAAGGCGACTGCATCCGGTAACTCGCAAGGCCACTTCGGCGGGTCGGTCGGTGCCGGTTATATGTGGTAACGTATCGGTATAGATCGGTTCTTTCATTCCGGTTCCGCCTTCATCAGAAAACAGAAGCCGCTCGAAAGGCGGTTTCTGTTTTATGGTTTCCGGTTTTTTCCTGTAGGGCGGAAGGCAGGGCGATGTGTTTGCGGTACGGAAATCAGGTGATAGCCAGGAACCGGGCAGGAGTGGATGCGGAAACGGCAGACAGTGCCGGTGCATCGGGATGAATGGGGTAAAATAACGCTTGTATGTCCGGTGGCCGTCGTTTGTGTGTCCGGTATGTCTTTGTGTCCGGGAGATGCCGGCAGCCGGAGTGCGGCGGCCCGGAGGGGATGTGTCGCTTTTCCGGAGTGTTTTTTTGGATTCTGAATCGGGTTCCCAACTTGTCTGGTCGGAAAACCTCAAGGCGTATGAGGAGGATCTGGCGCGTCTGATGGACGCGGGCGGGCCGTTTTCGGAGGTGGTGGAAGGGTACAGCGACCGGCCGATGCAGCTGGAAATGGCGCAGGCCATTGCCCGGGCGATCGTCCGGTGCGAGACGTTCGTCGCCGAGGCGGGAACGGGAACCGGCAAGACATTCGCCTATCTGGTTCCGGCGCTGATGTGGGGCGGCAAGGTCATTATCTCGACCGGAACGCGCAATTTGCAGGACCAGCTTTTTTTCCGCGACATCCCGACAGTCCGCAAGGCGCTGGCTTCTCCCGTCACCGTGGCGCTTTTGAAGGGCCGCTCCAATTATGTCTGCCGTCTGCATCTGGCACGGGCGGCGGAGTACGGCCGTCTGGAAACGAAGGCGGATACCCGGTATCTGCGCGAAATCGTCAGATTCGCCGACATGACGGATACGGGTGACAAATCCGATTTGCCGACGGTGCCGGAAACGGCGTCGGTCTGGAATCTGGTGACATCGACGAAAGAAAATTGTCCGGGAACGGAATGTCCGCATTATCAGGACTGTTTCGTGATGAAGGCGAGACGGTCGGCACAGCAGGCCGATGTGGTGGTCGTCAACCATCATCTGTTTTTCGCGGATGTCGTTTTGAAGGATACAGGGGTGGCGGAACTGTTGCCGACGGCCAATACGGTGATTTTCGATGAAGCGCACCAATTGCCCGATACGGCGACGACGTTTTTCGGGCAGTTCGTTTCGACCGGCCAGATTCATGAATTGTGCCGGGATACGCAGGTGGAAGGTCTGTCGCAGGCGCGAGACGGGGCCGACTGGGTGGCTCTGGTCGGACGGCTGGACAAGGCGACGAAGGATTTGCGGCTGACGCTGCCGGAAGGCATGAACCGGATGGCAGTTCACCAGATCGCGAAGCGCGAGGCTTTCATGGCCGCGCTGGAGGCGTTCAGGGAGGCGCTCGAAGAATTGAACGGAGCGCTGACAGAACAGGCACAACGTTCCGAACTGCTCGAAGTCTGCCGGGCGCGTTCGGAACAAACCGGTGTTTTTGTGCGCAAATGGCTGGCGCTGGCCAAAGGCGAGGAAAAAACCGAGGACGTGCTCTGGGTGGAAACGTTCGGTCTGTCGTTGCAACTGCATCTGACGCCCCTGTCCATTGCCGATGTGTTCAACAAACAGCGGGAAGGCACGCCGCGTGCCTGGATTTTCACTTCGGCCACACTCGCCATCAAACAGGATTTCAGTTATTTCTCGTCCCGGATGGGACTGATGGAGGCCGAGTCGAAAACCTGGCCCAGTCCTTTCGATTATGGCGAAAACGCCATGCTTTACGTTCCGCAGAACATGCCGCAACCGATGTCGCCGCAATATTCCGATGCGGTGGTGGAAGCGGCATTGCCTCTGATTGAGGCATCAGGTGGCGGCGCGTTCATTCTGTGTACGACCTTGCGGGCGGTTGACCGGATTTCGACACGCCTAAGGGAGATTTTCAGGGAACGGGAATGGCCGTTTCCCCTTTTTGTGCAGGGGGAATCGGGCAAAACCGATCTGCTGGAGCGTTTCCGGAAATCGGGCAATGGCGTGCTTGTCGGCAGCCAGAGCTTCTGGGAAGGGGTCGATGTGCGCGGAAAGGCATTGTCTTTGGTGATCGTGGACAAATTGCCGTTCGCGCCGCCGGACGATCCGGTGCTGGCGGCCCGTATCCGGGCACTGGAAAAAGAAGGGGGAAACGGTTTCATGGATTTTCAGCTGCCGGAGGCGATCATGAGCCTGAAACAGGGGGCGGGGCGGCTGATTCGCGACGAGCGTGACCGGGGCGTGCTGATGATTTGCGATACGCGGCTTGTTTCCAAACCCTATGGCCGACGCATTTGGCAAAGCCTGCCGCCGTTTGCCCGCACGCGGGACGAGGCGGTGGCGTGCGGTTTTTTCCGTGACGGCGACCGGAACCGGACGGTCTGAGCGTTCAGGCTGCCTTGGCCGGCCGTTTTTTGCCGAGCCGGTTTCGGACGACCGGAACCAGGACGGTGATGGCGGCCTGTACGGCCAGAAATACCGCCATTCGCAGAGGGCCCGACGTGATTTTCGTCAGGCGCCAGATGAGTCTGGCGACAAGGGTGGCGGCCAGTATGACCAGTTTCTTTTCCATAACGGGTATTTCTTAAAGGACAGGACAACGCTGATTGTAGGGAAAAGTTTTCTGCTGCGCCAATGAGACCGCTTGCGTCGCTTCCTATTCTCCTTCCGGTTCAGGCGGCCGGCCGGGTCTTGTACAGAAAGCGCAGCCAGAACAGGATGCCCGCGGAAGTCAGTCCCAGCGGGAAGGCCATCCAGATTCCCACGATGCCATATCCCATGACGAAGCCGAGCAGGTAACTGGATGTCAGGGAAATGACGAAGTAGGCGATGAAGGAAAACAGCATCATGATTTTCACGTCCATGATGCCGCGCAGGGCGTTGGCGAACGCGATCTGCATGCTGTCGCCGAACTGGTAGATCATCATGATGGGGAAAAGGGTGGAGAGTGTCGCCAGGACGGCGGTGTTGTCCGTGAACCAGCTGCCGATGGCGAAGCGGAACTGCCAGAAGAGAGTGGTGGAAATGACTGCCATGACGAGAATCAGGTACAGGCCGGAAAAGGCCGCGCGCCGTACGTCGGCTGCTCTGGCCTGTCCCCTGAAATAACTGACGCGTACAGCAGTCGCGGCACCCATGCCGTAGTACATCATGAAAAAGAGGGTGCTGATGGTGAACATGACCTGATGGGCCGCGAGTGCGACGGTACCGATCCAGCCGACCATGATGGTGGTGAGCGAAAAAGAGGCGGTTTCCATGCCCATTTGCAGGGCCAGCGGCCAGCCCATTGCGTTGAGCCTCAGAAAGTCGGCACGGTTGACGACGGATTGGATGAAACCGGTACGGTAGTTGCGGTAGCGGGGAAGCAGGAAAAAGAGGGCGATGAAAACGCACAGCATGACGATACGGGAGAACAGGGTGGAGATCCCGGCACCCAGGAGGCCGAGTTCCGGAAATCCGGCAACGCCGTAGATCAGGACGTAATTGCCCATGATGTTCAATACATTGCCGAACAGGAGAATCCACATGGCAGTGCGGGAATCCATGATGCCGTCGGCGAACTGCTTGAAGGCATTGAACAGCAGGATGAAGACGAGCGAGGCGAGTACGACCAGATAGTAGGGTTTGATCAGCGGGATCAGTTCGGCCGGCTGGTCGAGTTTTTCGATGTTGAAGAACAGGACGGTCATCGCCAGTGTGAAGATGACGGCGACCGTGAAATTGGCGAGCAGGGCGTTTTTGAGCTTGCCACCGATGCCGGTTTTGTCGTTGGCGCCGAACAGCTCGCCGATGAGTGGCGTCAGCCCGTAGGAAAAGCCTGTGCTGCCGATGATGACGAGGTTGAAAAGGTTATTGACGAAGCTGGCGGCGCCCAGCGATTCGGTATTGTAATGCCCGATCATCATGGTATCGGCGAAGCCGAGCACGATCATGCCGATCTGGCCGATGATGATCGGTACGCCCAGTGCGATCAGTTTGCGGAAATGGTCGGTAAAGGGAATTGGCTGATTCATGCGTTCTGGTTTCTGTCGTGTCGGCAGGCTGGACGGTTCAGGGATCCCGTGTGCCGAAAGCCGGTTATTCTGGCCGAATCCGGCGGCGACATCAAAGGTACGGAAACGGTCTGGCACTGGCTGGGCAAATCCTGTCCGGTTTTGCCGGCGCCCGGTATCCGGATAGTCGGGGGCCTATTCGCCTTCCAGTATCGGCGGCAGTTCGTCAAGCCGGCGGATTTCATAGTCCGCCGCCAGCGCCGGTTCAACTGTCTTGCCGGACGGATTGTACCAGCAGGTGTCGATGCCGGTGTTTTTGCCGCCGGCGATGTCGGAGGTCAGCGAATCGCCGACGATCATGGCTTTTTCCGGGGAAAAGCGTCCGATGGCGTTGAAAACCGCCCGGAAGTAGTCCCGGCTCGGTTTCTGGTGGCCGATGGTTTCCGAGACGAAAATGCCGCTGAAATACTCGTTCAGTCCGCTTCCCGCCAGCCTGCTGTGCTGGGTGGCGGCCACGCCGTTGGTGACGCAGTACAGGCGGTATTTCCCGGCCAGTTTCTCGCAGAGTTCCCTGGCGCCGTCGATCAGATAGTATCCTTCTCCCAGCGCCAGCTGGTAATCCCGGGCGAAAGCGATGCCATCGACGGCATAACCGGTTTCGGCGAAAAGACGGGAGAAGCGGGTGGAGGTAACGGTTTCCTTGCTGATTTCGCCGCGTTCGAAGGCGGCCCAGAGTCCGTGGTTGACGGTGTGGTAGATGTCCCGGATTTCGTCGGTCAGTTTCAGGCCGTAACGGGAAAATGTCAGATCCAGCGCGTTTTTTTCGGTTCTGGAAAAATCGAGCAGCGTATCGTCCGCGTCGAGCAGGAGCGTATCATAATTTTTTTTCATGAGATTTCCTGTTGCAAAATGCCTTGTGGGCAAAAAGGAAGTATATCATCACGGCGTTTCACCGGCGGGCGATGCGGAAATGTCGGGGTACACGTTGCCACCGGCATGGCTTTCCGCCTGAATTTTTTTCCGTGTTTCCTCGATGGAGATGGCCTGGGTCAGATAGACGATGGCACCGCGGGCCAGTCCCAGTGCCTTGAGGGTGGCGTCTTCCAGTTTCCGGCGGGAGAGGGTGCCGTCGACGATCTGGCCGGAGGGCAAGTCGAGTTCGACAATGCGCAGGTAACGGTGCCCGAGTTCTTCGGCGATGGTTTTCAGCAGAAGGCTGTGCGGATCCGTCGAGGGGGAAAGTCTTTCGGGCGGCAGTGCCTTGGACAGCCAGAACAGGCCGCGCAGGGGCCAGTTCGTCGAGCCGGCGAACGCATCGGCCAGTCCTTCTGCCGGGTTGCCGTTTTTGTACCAGACGGTTTTCAGGCCGGTTTTCCCGTCCGGCAGTTTCAGATCGAAATACAGATTGACGGTCCGGGCGATTTTCGGCAGCAGAGACCAGGCCGAACGGCAGGCGAGTTTGAGTGTTTCGACCGCGAGCGACCAGCCTTTCCGGTCGGTTTCCGCGTTTTCGCTCTTGCGGGCGTCGCGCAAGGCTTTCGAGGACAGCGCACCATGGCACAGGTGGCGTGCGGCGATGTATTCCTGACGTATCTGGGACAGAAAACGGATGGCCGGCGGCATGCTGCGCAGCGGTGACGGATTCGATACGGGCTGTTCCATGATGTCGTAGGCGGCGGCATTGGCCTGGCACAGATCGTTGTACGGATTCAGGTACAGTTTTTCCGTCAGGCACCATTTCCGGAAATTCCTGTTTTTTCCGGATTTGTCCGTTTGCCGGGGAGTGTCGCAGACGGGAGCGGCGTCACTGTCGGAACCGGAGAGGGTGGCGTCGATTTTTTCCAGTTCGGCGCGGAAATATTCCTTGCCCTGTGCATCGCCGAAGTAGCGCGCGTCGTCGTCGGTCGCGGCTTCGAGATTGTCTGTCGCCATGCCGAGAAAAACCGGTTTTAGCGTATCGTCGCCGATCAGTTCGGCATATTCGGCGATCCCTTTTCCGCGGTTGCCGAGCGCCATGCCGAAGCGGGTGTCCGTTTCGATGGCGCGGTCCCAGTATTCGATGGCGTGGATGAAATCGCCCATATAGCCGTGCTGGTTGCCTGACAGCGTCAGAATCCGGCAACGCAGGAGTTCGTCGAAAAAGAGAAAAGCGGGATCGTCCACGGCTTTTCGCAGGTGGTATATCGCCTTTTCGATTTCGGGTTGTTCCCATGCCGCGTTGGAAGCGTTTTTCCGTTCGTGGTGCCGGCAGATCCAGGCATTGGCCGTATAAAAGTCGAGCAGGCAGCACTGGGTGGCATCGAGCTTTCTTTTGGCGGCGGTTTCACACCAGGACAGGACCTTTTCGGCGGCGCCGGGGTTTTTCGTGTGTCCGGCCAGTTTTGTCAGGGCCGCGATGTCGGCAAGCAAGGCGTTCGCATCGCGTGCGGGACGTTTTTTCAGCAGTGTGGCAAGAGAGGATGTGGCGGTTTTGCCGGTCTGTACGGAGGTCGTGTTTTTTGTCATGGCGTTTTGTTACCGGATTTCGGAAGACATCGCTGTCATGCCGTGGCCGAAATGGGGCCCGTATTATCCAGGCCGGCCCCGGCGTGCATAAAAAGTCCCTGTCAGTATAAAGCGGTATTATGACAAAACCGTGTCTGTTCCGGTGCTTTTCAGCCAGATTCCGGCGAATTCGTCAAAAGGCAGGCCGGACGTAAAAATACCCCTGCGCCGGCATACATCCGCACTGTTTCGGAAATTCGGCCTGCATGGCGGTTTCGACGCCTTCGCACAGGGTTTCCATGCCGGGATTGTCGGCGATTCCGGAATTTTTTCCATATCGAAATCAGGCCGTATCGCCGGGGCGAATCATGAAATCAATGCTATCCACTGCCGACAGATTATCCCTTCATCCTGTCTGATTGCCGGGCGGCACGGATATTTGCCGGATTTCCGGCAACATGCCGGTTGGCCGGAACAGTCTGTTTGTATGGTGGCGAAACGGTCCGTGCTGCGGCAAAGGCACATTTCGGCCGCGAACGGGCGAACCGGCATTCTGTGGCATGTATCCGCTTTTACGGGAGATACTGTTCTGTGAAAATCCGTTACAAAAAAAACGGTTTTTCTCTGGCGCAACGGTGCCGGTTTGAATACGATGGAATCTGTCTGGAAAAAAAGGAGGGAAAACGGTATGTATCGTGGATTGTCAGCCTGGGCGAAATGCCTGATTTGCGGCCTGTCGGTCTGGTCGCTCGTGTGGGTGCCGGCACATGCCGGGCCGGAGAAAAAACGGCATAGTGAATACCGGCATGCGGAAAAGGACTGGAAGAAAACGGACAAAAAGCGCCGGCATGACAACCGGCGTCCTGAACATGGCGTTTCCCGCGGTGATGCCCGCCACTGGGCGGTGCAGTACCGTTATACCGGTTATACGCCGTTGCCGCCGGGTGTGCGGAAAAACATGATGCGGGGAAAACCGCTGCCGCACGGGATCGCGAAACGTCCGGTACCTCCGCGGATGCGTCGTCATCTGCCACATCGTGACGGGTATGCATGGTACCGGACGGGTAACGATCTGGTTCTGATCGCCGTGGCAAGCGGTATCGTGGCCGATATCATGGTCAATGTGTTCCGCTAGCGGGATAGTGGAAAAGTGTGGCGGATTTGCCATGAGCGTTATCCCCATTTCCTGTGGATAACCGGGTGAATAACCTGACGGGATTCATGCTCCGCCTGCTTCCGGTCGGGCATGCCTGTTTTTTACGCGGTTCGCGAAAAAACGGTATCATCTGTTTTTTCGGGTTGCGGGAACGGCCCGGGCGTGTTATCGGTCGGGTCCGTTGTCCGGCTTTTCATGAACGGAGCGGGGAGTATGCGGAAAATCATCAATGAAGCGGGAAAAAAAGCGATCGGTACGTTCGTCAGGGAAAACCTGTCCGGGCGGGTCGGTGACGAAACGGTGAAATCCTATATCGATATGGCGGAAAGCCAGATGGTGATCCACGGTGGTCTGCCCTGTCTTGAAATCTCGATGTGTTTCTCTCTGACGGGGATGACGGAATACCTCGAGCTGGATGCCGATGAGGTGAGTTATGAGGATTGTGTTTTCGACAGCGCCGAAACGTTTGCCGGTGTTTTCGGGGCCGATGCGGCCGCGTGTCTTGCCGGGGCCGTTTATGAAAAACGCTTGACGGAATCGGGGGAGCGCCATGAGGCTATGGTTACGGTTTCCCATGACGGTTACCGGTTTTCGGTGACGGCCGTCAGGATGTCTCAGGATGGCGATGCAAACTTTTACGAAGTGAAATGTCTCGGGCCGGACAGCCGGAAAACGGAACATGAAACGGCATGAAAAACGCGTTTTATCGCTACGTGTCAGCCTGTGGATAAGTTGACGTGTTTTGATGGCCGTTTGCGGGGAAAAAGTCGTCAAATAACGGCTTTTTCCGCTTTTGCCCGGAAAAAGGATGATGGCCGACGGCGGGTCAGGCCGGGATATCCAGATCGAGATTGCCTGCGACCATGCGGATGAGATAGGAAATTTCTTCCAGCGATTCGATATAGAAGGAATTCGGATCGAGCACGTCCGTCTGGAATTGCGTGATGACCTGCCTGTCCTGCATGTGGCTGCTTTTCTCGCTGTTGAAAAAGTTTTGCAGGGCAATGAAATACCGGTCGGGCGCCATCGGCAGTTTCTGGCTGTCTGTGATGATTTTGGACAGAAAATCGTCCAGGATGGCGGCGAGGATTTTCCGGTCGTTTTTCAGAAGCGGTGCGATCCATTCGGGTTTTTTGATTTTCAAAACGATCAGAAATGTCGCGATACCCTGTTCGGGCGGTTCTCCGGCCAGAATATAGAGCGTGACGGCGCGTTCGATTTCGGAAAGCGTCAGGGGAACGAGCGCGGCCCATGCCGTCATCAGTTCGATGAACCGTTTCCGTTTGGGGGTGCCGGTATCGGCACGGTGCCGGGAAAACATGTCGCCGATGAACGAGCGGATATGGGCCAGATGGGCCGTATCGTTGGAGGCGAACGGCGGCAGCGACAGGAAAAAGTCGATGAACCGGTGAAGACAGGTGCCGGCATCCGTGTCCGTTCCGTAAACGTTTCTGACGGCTTCATGAAGCTGGATGCGGTTGACGGGCAATACGAAAATCAGGTTCGGCATGTCGAAATAATGCCGGATCCTCTCCAGAAAACGGATCGCGAACGACGGACGGCACCGGTCGAGTTCGTCGATGACGATCACGGCGGGTTTGCCGCAGCCGGAAACGATCCGGCCAAGGGTGGTTCTGAATCGGGCGAAAAGGGCTTTTTCGGCCGGCCATGCCTTGAGCCGCTTCTCGATCCGGTTGACCATATCGTCGCCGGTCGTCTCGAACGGCGCATCCGGTGGCGCGGGGGGAACGGCCCGGGCGGCAGCGGGTTTGCCGGCAAGCGGCATCATGGCGTTCATCAGCCGTGCCGCCTCGCCACGGATGGCGTCGCCCGTTCCCTGGCCGTCTTCGAACAGAAGCGCCAGCTCGGCGGCCAGAATGAAAAAAGGGTCCAGTTCGTCGTTTTCGGCAAACGCGTCGATGAAAACGACCGGATAACCTTCCCGGTGCAGACGGGCCGCCCAGTTACTCGCAAACCATGTTTTTCCTTCTCCCCACAAGGCGTCGATTGCGATAACGGCACCGTTTTCCAGACGGTTGATATAGCCGGTCAGCCTGTCTGCCAGTCGGGTTCTTTGCAGCAGGTCGCCGGCAAACGGCTGGTCGATATCGTCAGGTTTGTCGCTTCTTTTGCCACCGGCTGGGGGTGCGGCGCGATTCATGCGGATTCTCCGTATGGATGATGATGGAAAAACGGGAAAAGTTTGAGCCCGGCCACTACTTTAACCCGAAAAGGGATACCGTGCGGGAGCCATGCGGGGGATATGACGCAAAAACGGTATTTCCGCCCGTTTCGGCCGGAAATACCGTTTGCCCGGGAAAGGATGAAAGCCGGTCGGGAAAAAGGCCTGAAACATCCTCTGAAACGGCTTATCGCTCTTTTTCGCCCGCCGTATCCGTTCCGTCCGCTTCTCCGTTGCCGAGCAGATCGTTCAAGGTGGCCTGTGCATCGGCGTCGCCGGCGATCGCGGCTTTCTGGAGCCAGTAACCGGCCTTGACATTGTCTCTGGCGACGCCGATTCCCTTGTAGTACAGATTGCCGATGAATGTCTGTGCATCGACGTTACCGGCAATGGCCGCTTTTTCCAGCCATTTGACGGCCTCTTTCGGGTCTTCTTTCACGCCCTTGCCGGAAAAGTACATCATGCCCAATGCCGCCTGGGCATTGGCATCGCCCTTTTCGGCAGCCTGCCTGAAACGATAGATTGCCCGGTCGAGGTTCTGGTGCAGTTCGGTTCCATCCAGATACAGAATCCCCAGAAAAGTCTGTGCGTCGGTTTCGCCCTGATCGGCCGCGCGGTTGAGCCAGCGTTCCGCCTGTGTCATGTTGCGTTGGGTACCGACGCCCTTGGCATACATGAGACCGACCAGTGTCTGTGCCGGGGCGAAATCCTGTTCGGCCGCTTTTTCGAACCATTTTTTCGCGGTGGCGAAATCCTTTTCGACGCCATTGCCCTGACTGTAGAGCATGCCGAGAAAAGTCTGCGCGTCGGCACGGTTTTGCATGGCCGCTTTCTCATACCATTTTTTCGCTTTTTTATAATTTTGCGGTACTCCGAGCCCTTCCTGGTACATCAGGCCGAGACAGGCCTGTGCCTTGGCATCGCCCTTGCGGGCGGCACGCATCAGAAGCGGAGCGGCCTGTTTGTATCGCTGGCTGTAATACAGGCGGACACCTTCGGCCAGTTCTTCCGCTGCGACCGGAGCCGGTACGAACGGAAGCATGCAGCACACGAGTGCCAGACGGGACATCCACCGTGCGAACGGGGAAGAAACGGGAATAGGGCGAATCATTTTTTGTTTTTTCATCAATAGGCACATGCATTTGTAACGATCATAACAAAGCGTGCGGATTTGCGTCTTGCCAATCCGGTAAAGTGTTGTTTTATCGTCATATTTTCAGGATGAGCGGCTTTTGTAACGGCAAAACCGGACATATGTCATACTGGCGCAAACCTGTGGAATATCTGCGCTGCCCGGTTTGTTTGCACTGCCCAGGCCTTTGAGGTGACCGAAAAGAAAAGGCGGAAAATGGTGGCATCAAAACCGGAAACACCGGAAACCGATGGAAATCACGGATCGGAAAAACGTTCCGCATCCCCGGTTCCGGCCGGACCGTGCGACAGAACCGGCATTTCCCTTTCGCGACAGGCTGACAGAAATACGCCCTTGCGGTATAAGTTGCCAGTGGGGGCCTGTTACGCCCTTTTTTTACCGCGTCGTTTCTGTAATGCCTTCCGGGGAACCGGAAGGCTTTTTTCATGATTTGTTCAGGAGGTTGTATGAATGAATGGCGAAACTTTCCGACTCGGGCGGGCGATATGTTCTCCGGCCGCCTGACCTTGCCGGAACATGGCTATCCGCTCCGGGGGAGTGAACGGAACACGGATGCCCGACATTCCCTTTCCCGGGATTTCCCGGAAACGTTCCCGCCCGGGCATATCCGTTCAAGCGTATCCCCTTTCGGAACAGACGATCCGGCCTCGATCGACTGGTCACAAAAACTTGCCGATCCGGCTTCCCTGATGTCGGGAGCCCAGATCGACGAACAGATCGTCAACCGGTTTGACGGGAATCCGCCCAGGGATCGGATGGGCCGTCCGCTCTCCGGGGAACAGGCCGATTCCGTCGTGGCGCGCTGGCCGGAGAAAGTCCGGGAAATGAGTCCGGATGCACGGGACATCGCATTTGCTCTCAATTACCGCCATGATCCGGTATTCCGCACCCGGACGAACCGGACGATTTTCCGCAACTGGCTGGCGATGCCGGAACAGGAAAACAGGGAATCGCTTTCCCGGCGGAAACCGGAAGCACCGGTATTGGCTCCCCGGAAAATGCATGTTCCCCCCGTGCCGGAAAAAAACCGTGAAAAGAACGGAAACGGGCTGGATATCACCAGCCGGGTTCACGGGAAAAATGAGGTGGCCGGGCCGGCCGACGAGAGCATGATGCCGGGATACCGGATGTACGGGAACCTGCTTGAAAAACATATCGGAAAACCGTCCGCCGTCAACGGGCAGGGAGAACAGCCTGTTACACATCCGGATGAAAGCATGGAAGCCGGTTACCGCATCGCCGGTCAGGTCATCGAAAACGGTCTGGGACACCCTTCAGCAGTCAATGCCCGGGGAACGCAACCGGTTGCACATCCGGATGAGAGCATGGGACCACTGATGGAAAAAGGGTTCGGTTCCATGAGGCACCAGACCGTCGCCGATGCCATCCGGGAAAATGCCGAAGCGGCGGGAACCGTCATGAACCGGGAGCATGGCAGCGAATTCGCCCGGCACTTCGGCAAAGGCGTCGGATTCAGTCCCCGGGAAATCCGGAAGAATCTGTATGCCCTGGCAGCCTTTATCGGCGATGCGACCGACTTCGCCTTGCCCGGCGACAATACCGGACTGGAAAAAACCAAAAACGACCTGATCGCCATGAAACGCGAGGAAGAAGAACAGGGTTTCCTTCGGGGGAGCAATGTCTTTGAAAGAGGCTGGGAAAGCATTGCGGAAAACGGAAGCCTCTGGATAGCCGAGCAGATGGGTAGAAAACTGGTCCAGTTGCCGCTGGCCGTCGCGATGAGTCTGGTTCCGTCGCTGGGCGCGCTGACCGGCATGGCCGTACTGGATGTCTGCAGCGATTTGTACGGGGAGATACTGTATCGTACCGGCAAGGGCGAACCGCTGGAAACCCTCACATTCGGTGTGCCGCTTGGCCTGATGCAGCTTCTGGTTCCCACAAGAATCCCCGTTCGTCAAGTCACCCGTCCCAAAGAGGTGGCGCAACGCCTGTGGCGCATGGTTTTGCAGGGGATGGTTCATGGCGTTCAGAAGGAACAGATGGATCATGTCCTCAAGCGGAAGAAAAAACAAAAACCGACTGATAAAGAAGCCAGCGGTGAAAATTGACTTTCAGGATCGGCTATATTCCCGGAAAGTGTTGATGAAATGTTTTCATTTTGAAATTTCGGATTTGAATTATGCGGCAAAAAAACATGAAACGGCATGTGTTGAATACAGGATACGGCCTGTTTCTTCTGATA
>ERZ1034992.19-NODE-19-length-134249-cov-12.155581_pt1 | contig 134249 bp, 122 predicted proteins | sample MGYA00520695_ERZ1034992 | MGnify/ENA primary metagenome ERZ1034992 (study PRJEB33766, sample SAMN09781778) | gut metagenome | biome: gut microbiome | host: Homo sapiens | place: Madagascar | study: EMG produced TPA metagenomics assembly of the PRJNA485056 data...
ACAAAACACGAAAAACGCAAAACACGGAAAAAGGAGCGGAAATCGCTCCTTTTTTCTTGCAAGGGTAAACAATACGGGTTTTTCTGTCCGGTCGTATCGGCTGAAAGGCTGACCGGGGACAAAACCACAGAATGTCCGCGCAGACCCGGCATCCCGCCGGCAGAAAACCGGCCGGGTTTGAACGCCCTCTGAGGGAGGGCGGATTACTGGACAATCATGTCAAGAATATAAGCCTGGTTTTGTGTATTGGCGGGTGCATTGGGTACGTTGTACCGTTTCAAACGGAGAATGTGGCCGACACCTTCCTGGTGCTGGTAGCCCTCGATGTTTGGATAGAAGGCACGCCATGTGCTTGTTCCGGTGATGACGCCACTGTTGTCATAATACACGTCACGAACCTGAAGGCACTGTTTCACTGGCAGTGTCGGTGAACTGCAGGTTACTGTATTGGAAGCGATTTCCATGAAAACGGTTTCACCTGTTCCGCCGTAACGGACATCGGCTGTCGGGCGGCCCGTAAAAGTCAGGGTGTTGCCATCATAGAAACGAAGTTTCATGACCGGTGTTGCGGAAAGAAACAGATCGATATTCGCACGGTTCTGCAACTGGGAGGCTACTTTCTGTTCAAGTGTATTCAGCTGCGGATTGGCACACAGCATCCTGGTTGACATCATATTGGAAAAGGTAATGACATTGTCGGTCAGCAAATAAGTACCGTTGATGACATTGCAGGTATTGGAAACCGAAAAACGGTTGGTTTTGAAGTCCATCTGGACGGGGGTGCCGGGCTGGACGAACAGATAGTCCAGCCGCTTGCCGCCACGGTCGGTCGCATCGGTCAGTTGCCAATGGAATGCGTCGAGGGAATCCACTGCTTGTGAGGCAGGCGGGTTTGAACTGGGAGTTTGTGCGCAACCGGCCAGAACGAGGGGAATTGCCAGTAAGGATAGAAGATATCGTTTCATGTGTGTCTCCATGGATGTTTTTGTTTCCCGAAGGGATCGATTCAGTATAAAACTGGACCTTCAGTTTTGAAAATGTATCATTTGGCAAGAGTCGGATGCTTTGAAAAATCAAATTTGTTTCAATTTGCCCGGCGGATCCTTTTCAGAAACCGGATGTGTTGCTGTGGCGACGACTCTCGAAACCGTCATGAGGTTGGAGTGTTTTTCGTAGTGCACAATAACAGTGGACAGGAAGGAGCGGTCTTCTGTTTTTGGAATGGTTTAAAGGACAATGGAAAAGGCTTCCGTTATGGAGAGGTCATTTCTTGCCGATGAGCATCAGATTGAGCGGATATTCACCGGTTTTCAGCTTCAGTCCTTCACGAATGGCCTTTTCATTCATCGTCATGACAAATCGGCCTCCGATTCCCATGGATTCCGCTGCCAGGTAAATATTCTGGGTCATTGCTCCCGTTGTGGTATAGACATATTCTTTTTTGATATTGCTTCCGGAAACGAAAACCAGCACGACAGGTGATTTGCCGACGATGTTTTGCGGGCTGATCCCGTTCTTGATGTTTTTGTCGGAAATCCGGATGAGCCTGTTCTGTTTCCAGTGATACCGGTAAACGCCGCTGTCGTCCAGGACATAGATTTTGTTATAGGGGGCAGTGTTCATCGCCAGGGGAATTGTCCAGCCTCTTGGTGAACGGTTTTGTCCGGTGGCGGCCCAGAGAAGGCTGGAGAGTTCTTGAGCAGAGATATTTTTCAGCGGAAAATCGGCCGGGGTCGACGAATGACGCGATTTCAGCAGAGTGAAAATTCCTTGGCCTCCTTTTGTTTGCGGAGGCGGCAGTGTGATGTCCGCACAGGTGACCATGCCCGGAAATGCCAGTATCGCCAGCATTCCGGCACAGTGTTTTCCGAACAGTTTCATCCGTTTTGCCATCTATTTGAGGATACGGATGACGTCCCGTCTGCGATGAGGGGTTTCCGGCTGTTCGTCCGCATAACCGAGTGCAACGCCGAATTGCGGGGAATATCCTTCCGGAATGCCCAGATCTCTCAGAAGAACAGCGGCGACGGCCGGGTTTTCAAATGCCATGGTAAAACTGGCCAGATAACATGATCCGAGTCCAAGAGAGTTTGCCGCGACGCACATGTTCTGGGTAGCATTGGCACAATCCACTCTGGCATTTCTGGATTCATTGCCGGAAACGATAATCAGGGTGGGGGCATTGTAGAAAGGGGAAAAACCGGGATCGAGTGCCTTTTCACGATTACGTTCGTTGTCTGACTTGAGCATGGTGTCGCAGGCTGCATCTCTCAGTCTTTTCAGAAGGTCTTTGTTCTGTACGGCAGTCAGGTACCAGGATTGCATGTTTCTGGATGTCGCGGCGTAAATGCCGGCTTCAAGAATCCAGTTCAAATCGCGATCGGAAACCTGCCGGGTTTTGTAGGAACGAATGCTTCGGCGGGAGAGCATTGCGCTGATCGTTTCATTCATGAAAAGTCTCCTAGGTGAAATAGGACTCGGGAGATGAGTCGCTTCAATGATTTTCCTTTAATTAGACCACTGTTTATTTGCAAAGTAAACTTGGGAATCCTGCCGGGTTGATAGGAAATGGCGGAAGTTTTGAGCGCATGGAAACATGTTTGCAATGGTGTTTTTTATTCAATAAGGCATGTTTTTTCTGACAGGGGAGATTTCCTGAGACAGGGTGAAAAGGCGGATACGGTTCTCATCGAGGGAAAGATTCGGGGTGGCAGGATTTTCTGGAAATCAATTGCCGTGGCCGGTATGGAAAACAGTCTCCCAACAATCCGTGAGAATGGAGTGGAATATCCGGCTGTGTTTTGACCGGAGTGAACAGGTGGAAAGTTTCGGGAGCGTGCGAACTGTCGGAAGACGGTGTTTCGTTCATGTTGTCAGGCGGAATGAATGGATTTCCCTGTACCGGATGTTGTACGGAAGAATATGCTTGCCCGGAGACAGATTGTCCACGGAAACAGGGCTGTGGATGTTTTTGCCGCCGTTGTTTGTTTCGTCCGGCAGGAAACGGGTTGATTGTGGCGTACAGTAGTTATCAGCATTTCATGAAAAACGGTTGCCTGAAGTCTGGCTATGGAAGGGCTGATTTCATGGCAGCGGTTCAAGCCGGCATGAGTCGAACATATCCAGCGATTTGTCATAGGTTTTCGATCTGATTTCCATCAGGGCCAGCAATGTGTGATAAAGGTTGTCGTGCGAGAAAGTGTTTTCTTCCGCCTTTTTCGCGATGCAGCTGTAATCCAGATGGTCGAACTTTTTCATGTTGTCGGACATCCACAGAATCATGGGGACTTTTTTCTGTTCTTCCGGAGCGATTTCATAAGGTGTACCGTGAAGATACATATCGGGTTTTTCTCCCAGCGATTCGCCGTGATCGGAGACGTAAAGCAATCCGGATTCGAGATGGGGGAATTTTTTGAGGATATTGATGGCCCGTGAGACGACGAAATCGGTATAGAGAATGGTGTTGTCGTAGGTATTGATGATCTGTTCACGGGAACAGTTTCGGATATCGGCTGTATCGCAGGTGGGCGTGAATTTCCGGAAAGAGTCGGGATAACGCTTGTAATAGGTAGGCCCATGGCTGCCGATCGTGTGCAGAACGATGAAAGCATCTTTTTTCAGGCCGGACAGATATTCTTCCAGACCATCTGTGAGAATTTCATCGAAACAGCTGTCGCCATCGCAATAACGGCTGTTTCTGCTTTTATAGAGATTGTCTGTCGGAACCCGGTTGCAGACGCCTTTGCAGCCGTCGTCGTTTTCACGCCAGAGTACTTCGAATCCGGTCTGTTTTATCAGATCAACCAGATTTTCCGAGAATTTGGATTCCTGGATGCTGAACGATTTTCTTGGCTGATGAGAGAACATGCAAGGTACGGATATGGCTGTGGCGGTTCCGCAGGAATAGAAATTCTTGAAAGAAATGATGTCTTCTCTGGCCAGAAAAGGGTTGGTTTCACGGGGATATCCATTCAGCGAAAAACTTTTCGCACGGGCTGTTTCGCCCACCACCATGATGAAAACAGTATGTTTGGCATCGTCGTAGGGTTTGAGCTCCGCATCCTTGTCCAGCGACATGAAAGCCTTGAAAACGAATGATTCAAGATGCCAGTAACGGACGGCGCCATAAAGATAGCTGGATGGATTGATGAGTTTTGCCATTTCGCGATGCCGTTTGCTGAAGTCCGCGTATTCCCGGTAAAAAAAGGCGGCGATAATGCCGATGACGAGCACGCATCCTGTGATGGCAAACAGACGGAAGAGACATTCTTTCCAGAAAGGCCGGTATTCGATTCGGGGGATAACGAGTAAAAAGGACAGAACGACACCACCCAGAACGATCCAGAGGATCATGCGGAACGTCACAAGATCGAACGCTTCGCGGGTGTTGGTTTCAAAGGCGTTCCGGATCATGTCCGCATCGATGAAAACGCCCAGCTGGAACATGAAATAGTTTGTGGCACTGGAGATGAGCAGAAGAACGATCAGAACCGGTTTGATGAAATAGGCCGGCAGTAAATTGAAGAACAGGAAGATGGCCGTGAATATGAATACCGGCATGCTGATTCCGAAAAACAGCATGCGGATGCCGGTTATTTCCAGATGGGAAATGAAGTAACGCCACAGTGCCGGATTCAGAACAGTCGTGAAATAGAATGCCGCCAGCGCGATCAGCCACTGGCTTTGAAGATGGAACCGGCAAGCGAATAATTTTGTCAGGGAATTTTTCATGATCGGTCAGACAGGCAATGCGGGATACATCATGCAAATGGCTTTTTTCATGAAGGGATACGGGTGAAATGTTTTATGGAAGCGGTTCAAGCCGGCATGGGTCGAACATGTCCAGCGACTTGTCATAGGTTTTCGATCTGATTTCCATCAGAGCCAGAATGGTGTGAAAAATATTGTCGTGCGAGAAGGTGTTTTCTTCCGCCTTTTTCGCGATGCAGCTGTAATCCAGATGGTCGAACTTTTTCATGTTGTCGGACATCCACAGGATCGTGGGGACTTTTTTCTGTTCTTCAGGTGCAATGGAGTAGGGTAATCCGTGCAGGTAAATGTTGTTTTCGCCCAGCGATTCGCCGTGATCGGAGACGTAAAGCAGTCCGGATTCGAGATAAGGGAATTTCTTGAGGATGCCGATGGCTCGTGAGACGACGAAATCGGTATAGAGAATGGTGTTGTCGTAGGTATTGACGATTTCCTCACGGGTACATTTCTGGATTTCAGCAGTATCGCAGGTGGGCGTGAATTTCCGGAAAGAGTCGGGATAACGTTTGTAATAGGTAGGCCCATGGCTGCCGATCGTGTGCAGAACGATGAAAGCGTCTTTCTTGACATTGGCCAGATATTCTTCCAGATTTTCGACCAGAACCTCGTCGAAACAGCTTTGACCGTCGCAATAACGGATATCGTTTGTTTTGACCATATCTTCGTTGGGAACCCGGTTGCAGACGCCTTTGCAACCGTCGTCGTTTTCGCGCCATAGCACTTCGAAACCGGCCTGTTGTATGAGATCAAGCATGTTTTCGGAATATTTCGCGTCATTTACATTGAACCGGTTTCTTGGCATGTTGGAGAACATGCAGGGAACGGATGTGGCGGTAGCCGTGCCACAGGAATAAACGTTTCTGAAGGAGATGACGTCTTCTTTGGCAAGGAGAGGATTGGTTTTGCGCGGGTATCCGTTCAGGGAAAAATTCATCGAGCGGGCGGTTTCACCGACGACCATAATGAATACAGTCGGCGCGGCATCCTTGTAAGGAGCCAGTCTGGCTGCTTCGTCCAGTCGCTGGAGCTGGCGGTTGACCATTGACCGGAGATGGAAATAGCGTGCCGTGGCATAGATGTAGTTGGTCGGATTGATCAGTCGCGGCAGATCGCGGTGGTTTCTTCCGAAAGCGGCATATTCCTTGAAGAAAAGCGCGGCGATTATCCCCGCCATGGCAAGGCAACCGGCTATGGCGAAAATACGGAAACGGCATTCTTTCCAGAAGGGCCGGTAATCGATCCGGGCAAAAAGCAACAATATCGCAGGCAATACTCCGCCGGAAAATATCCATAAAAGGGAACCGGGCGTGATGAGATCAAGCGCTTCACGCGTGTTTGTTTCGAAAACATTCCGGATCATGTAGGAATCGATAAAGATGCCGAAACTGAATATGAAATAGTTGGCGGCACTTGAGATAATCAGCAGCAGGATCAGCAAAGGTTTGCCGATATACGGCAATACAAGAAGATTGAATATCAGGTAAAGTGCCGTGAAAATCAGAACTGGCAGACTGATTCCGAAAAAAAACATATTGACGCCGGTAATGGCAAGATGATTTGCGATATAGCGCCACAGGCCTAGATTCAGGACAGTGGTGAAGTAACATGCAGCGAGAGCGATCAGCCACCGGCTGTCGATATGAAAACGGCGGGAAAAAAATGTCTTCGGAATGGTTGTCATCGTGAGTGAACACAAGAATATCTGTTTTGATGTCCGGTATTTTTACGATGACGAAGTGAAATATCTATCAATTTTTTATCAATAATTTTTGTCGGTCAGCTCCTGAGGGAAATATTGTCCGTCTCCGGTTGGCGTGTGGAATCACAGGAAAAAATGAAGGAATACCGGTCATCATTTCAATGCCTGAACGGACTGACAAGCCGTTAAGGGATGTCGCTGTATGGGAGTGTCCATCAGGCACGATGACGGTTTGTCTGGCAAAGAAACAAAAAGGGGATTTGATAGCTTTTTGTGCACCGGAAACCGGTATTTCTTTTTTCGATCTTTACAGGATCGGGAAAAGGCGATGTTCTGCGTTTGCGCTGGAATCGGATCGGTTTTCGGAAAGGCACAGTCCCGCTTTTTGCGAAAGAAATGAAACGGACATGTGATTTCTACGCCGAAGGCGATGAGAACTGTCCTGATAGCCCAAAGAGGAAAGAACAGGAAATATGTTTTCTTCTGCAAAAACAGATCTGTCGGAGACTCCAGGACAGCGTTCGAAAAAGCGCTGAAACACGCATATTGCTGATTGTCGCCGGTACGACTCCATATATGGGCATTGATTCTTGTCCGGAATGGAGTTCCGTTGAATGAATTGCCGTAAGTGGAGGCATGGAGTTGTACCGAAACGGTCAGACGGTATGCTCCTCTCGCTCCACAAAAATTGAAAGAAAAAGTACAGGTTGTGGACGATGTTCTGCGTGAATCTGTCACGATTTTGTGATTCAGGCAAAAGAAAAAGCACATCTGAAAAGATGTGCTTTTTCAAGTATTGTTTGGTGGGTTGTGAGCGACTCGAACGCTCGACCTACGGATTAAGAGTCCGCAGCTCTACCAACTGAGCTAACAACCCGACAGGAATGAAATTATACCAGCAAAATCGAAACAGGTTAATACCTGTTGCCCGGATTCTTTTTTTCGATGTTTTTTCCACACATCTCTGGTTTTATCTCCGTCGTTTGTCACACGGTATAAGCGAATGGGTATTGTAAAAAATGGAATGTCTTGCCCGGATCCTTTCCTGAGGTTTACTGAAATGCCGGGATGATGCATTTCAGGGCGGGTTTTGTGTGAATCGGTGATTTCTGTTCGATTTGTTCCGCCTGTTTGTGCATCTTTTTGGTGCATTTTTCTGTTTCTTTGCCCTTCTGCACGAATCAGGTGCCGTTTTTTCCTCCTGTTCCGCGTTCACGGTGTTTTTTCATTTGGTTTTACGTGTTTTTTCCATGCAAAAGTTGGCACGGTCTATGCGTTAAGAAAAATACAAAACGATTCAGAGCTTTAAAAAGGAGAGTTTCATGAAAAACCGGATTTTTGCCGGACTGGCGGGAGAAACCATGAAAACGGTATCTGTCGCATCGGTCAGCGGTGCTTTTTAAACATTATCAGGGATCAGAGTTCAGGAGGAGAACGATATGAAATTGATCAGTGCCATTGTGAAACCGTTCAAACTGGATGAGGTCAGGGAAGCGCTGGCTGCTATCGGTATTCAGGGGATGACGGTAACGGATGTTCGCGGGTTCGGACGGCAAAAAGGGCATACCGAATTGTATCGCGGTGCGGAATACGTCGTTGATTTTCTGCCGAAAATCAAGATTGAGGTCGCTGTTGCCGACGAATTGCTCGAACAGGTGATTGAGGCGATTGGCAAATCGGCATCAACAGGAAAGATCGGTGACGGAAAGATTTTCGTCGTCGATCTGGAACAGGCCGTCAGAATCCGTACCGGTGAAACGGGTGTGGATGCATTATAAAAGGGGAAATATCATGAAGAATTTGTTTTCGATCTTGCTGGCGTCAACCGGTCTCGGTCTGGCTGGCGGAGCTTTTGCTCAGGATGCTGCCGCACCCGCAGCAGAGACGACGGTTACCGTTGCTGAAACGGCGGCTGCATCAGCGGTTTCCGCATTGAGCGCAGGGGATACGGCATGGATGCTGACGTCGACTCTGCTGGTTCTGTTGATGGTCGTACCGGGACTGGCCCTGTTTTATGGCGGGTTGGCCCGGACCAAAAACATGCTTTCCGTACTGATGCAGGTTTTCATGACGTTTTCACTGATTACCGTTTTGTGGTTCCTGTATGGATATTCGTTCGCGTTTTCCGGGGAGGGTGCCATTATCGGCAATGTTGACAAAGTATTCATGAATGGCATTACGCCGGATACGATGTCTACGGTATTGCCGACCATTCCCGAGTATGTCTTTTCCGCTTTCCAGGGATCTTTCGCATGTATTACGGCAGTATTGATTGTCGGTGCTTTTGCCGAACGGATCAAATTCGGTGCCGTCATGGCGTTTATGGCGATATGGTTTACTTTCAGCTATGTTCCGATGGCCCATATCGTATGGGGCGGCGGTTTCCTGGGCGAAGACGGCGCGCTTGATTTCGCCGGCGGTACGGTCGTTCACATCAATGCGGCGATTGCCGGTCTGGTCGGGGCCTACCTGATCGGAAAACGGCTGGGTTATGGCAGGGAAGCTTTCATGCCGCATTCGCTGGTGTTGACGATGGTAGGCGCTTCGCTGTTGTGGATCGGCTGGTTCGGATTCAATGCCGGTTCTGCCGGTGCGGCAAACGGTCTTGCCGGTATGGCTTTTGTCAACACGGTCATTGCAACCGCCGGTGCGACACTGACCTGGGCGATTGGCGAAACATTTACCCGAGGCAAACCTTCCATGCTGGGAGCTGCATCGGGTGCCGTTGCCGGACTGGTCACGATTACGCCTGCTGCCGGTTTTGCCGGCCCGATGGGATCGCTGGTCATGGGGCTGATTGCCGGTCCGGTCTGCCTGTGGGGCGTGACTGGCTTGAAAAGGATGCTGAAAGTGGACGATGCTTTCGATGCGTTTGGCGTTCATGGTGTAGGCGGTATTCTTGGCGCCATCCTGACAGGTATTGTGGTTTCACCGGCATTGGGAGGTACGGGGTTGAGCAGTGGTGAATATTCCATGCTGGCCCAGCTGTGGATACAGTTCAAGAGCGTCATTGTGACGGTTGTCTGGTCCGGTGTGGTTTCCTTCATCGCCTACAAATTGATCGGTATGGTCTGGGGACTCAGGGTATCGGAAGATGAGGAAAGGGAAGGTCTGGATAAATCGTCTCATGGCGAATCGGCCTATCACTACTGATAGAAGGGGAGAATGGGATATCTTGTTGAATTGTATAAAGAAAAGCCAGGCAATGCCGGGCTTTTCTTTTGTCTGTGAATGGCGGGAAAAACGGTTCCGTACTGGTCGTGCGGTTTTTTCGGAATGGCATGTATGCTTCCGTTTCCAGTGCCGTTTTTTGTATTTGGGTATGACGGCCGTATGGAGAGTTTCAGGCCTGACGAAATTTCCCGACAGGGGATGTTTCAAACCGGTATGTTTGTGCCGGGGCTGTTCCGACCGGCCTGTCCGTACAGTGGATAATGTCTGTATATCGAAAAAACGGCATCGAACTCCATTTTGTGGAGCTCGATGCCGGGTTTTCCGTTCCTGAGCCGGTCAGTCGTTTTTCTTTTCCAGTGTGCCGAGCAGCATGTTGTTCATCAGTTTGACGAAAGCTGCCGGGTCTTTCAGGGAACCGCCCTCGGCCAGAACGGCCTGATCGAATAACAGGTTTGTCCAGTCATTGAAGTGAGGTCCTTCGTATTTCAGTGTCCGGACAAGCGGATGGTTCGGGTTGATTTCCAGAATCGGTTTCATGTTCGGCACTTTTTGTCCCGCCGCTTTCAGCATGCGCTGGAGATTGCCCGACAGGTCGTTTTCATCGGCAATCAGACAGGATGGCGATTCGGTCAGACGGACGGTCACTCTGACATCCTTGACTTTGTCGCCCAGGACATTCTTCATTTTTTCAAGGGTATCCTTGAATTCGGTCTGGTTTTCCTCATTCAGTTTTGTTTCTTCCTCGTCAGCCAGTTTCAGAAGGTCGAGACTGCCCTGTGCAACGGAAACCAGATTTTTTTCGTTGTATTCCTGCAGGAACGAAAGCATCCATTCATCGACCCGGTCGGTCAGGATAAGAACCTCGATTCCTTTTTTGCGGAATATTTCAAGGTGCGGACTGTTTTTCGCCGCAGTATAGTTTTCTGCCGTGATGTAGAAAATCCGGACCTGGTTTTCTTTCATTCTGGAGATATAGTCATCCAGTGAAACGTTCTGGATATCGCTGTCGTTGTGTGTCGAGGCGAAACGCAACAGTTTGGCGATTCTTTCCTTGTTGGTCGGGTCTTCACCGATGCCTTCCTTGAGAACCTGGCCGAACTGCTGCCAGAAGGTGGCATACAATTCCTTTTTGGCAGGATCGTCGGAGCCGGCCAGTTCTTCCAGCATGGAAAGAACACGGCGGGTCGAACCGTCGCGAATCATTTTCACATCCCGCGATTCCTGAAGGATTTCACGGGAAACGTTCAATGGCAGATCGTTGGAGTCGATGACACCTCGAACGAAGCGGAGATAGACCGGCATCAGCTGTTCCGCGTCATCCATGATGAAAACGCGTTTGACGTAAAGCTTGATACCCCCGCGTTTGTTTCTGTCCCAGAGATCAAAAGGCGCTTCTTTCGGAATATAAAGCAGCTGGTTGTATTCGGTACGGCCTTCGACCTTGTTGTGCGTCCAGATCAGCGGGTCGTTGAAATCATGGGATATGTGTTTGTAGAATTCGCGGTACTGTTCGTTTGTAATATCCGTCTTGCTGCGTGCCCACAATGCATTGGCCTGATTGATCGTTTCCAGTTCAGTGCCGGTTTTCATTGTTTTCGCTTCACTGTCCCATTCCTCTTTCAGCATCTGGATCGGCAGTGAAATGTGATCGGAATATTTCCGGATGATGGCCTTCAGGCGCCAGTTGGTCAGGAAGTCGTCTTCACCTTCTCTCAGATGCAGGGTAATGTCGGTTCCGCGCGAGGATTTTTCGATGTTTTCGATCGTGAAATCGCCTTCACCTGTGGATTCCCAGCGTATGGCTTCATTGGCAGCCAGACCGGCGCGGCGGGATTCAACCGTAATTTTGTCCGCGACGATGAAACCGGAGTAAAAACCGACACCGAACTGGCCGATCAGTGCGTCGTTTTTTTTCTGGTCGTTCGACAGGCGGGAGATGAATTCCTTGGTTCCGGATTTTGCAATGGTACCGAGATGGGTGACCGCTTCTTCACGGCTCATGCCGATTCCGTTATCGGAAATGGTGATGGTACGTGCTTCGGGATTGAAGAAAATGCGGATTTTCAGATCCGGATCATGTTCCTGCAATTCGGGTTTGTCCAGTGCCTCATAACGCAACCGGTCTATGGCATCCGATGCGTTTGAAATCAGTTCGCGCAGGAAAATTTCCTTGTTGGAATAAAGCGAATGGATCATCAGTTGCAAAAGCTGTTTCACTTCTGCCTGAAAACCCATAGTCTGTTTTTCTGATTCAGCCATTTATTTTTCCCTCTTGGAAATCAATAGTTAAATAAATGTAGTCCATATAGGGGTTATACCCGATATTTCAAGAGGAATAAAGCGAAATGCATCGGTTGCGAAGGTTTCCTTTTCAGGTCGGCCGGACTGGATGATGGGCCGGTTTCCGGGATCGACCGGAACCGGATCTGTTTTGCCACGTCAGAAACGGATCGGTGAATGAAACCGTATCGCCGACTGAAAGTGGCAAAGCCGTAACCGTCATGCACAAGCGACGGTTGCCGGGTGCAACCGAAGCGTCATGTATTTGCCGTTTACTGAAACAGGGCAGGATGTTTTACCGGTTGAAGGATACCGTGAATGTCGTTCCGTTACCTTCATGGCTTTCCATCGTGATACGCCAGTTGAGTACATCGCAGATCCGGGAGGCGATGGAAAGTCCGAGACCGTATCCGGCAATTCCTTCCGTGATTTCCGGTCTTCCGCGGTAGCCCTTGTCGAAGATACGTTCTTTTTCACTGGCTGAAATGCCTGCTCCCGTGTCAAGGACGCTGAAGGAATCTTTTCCCACGACAATTTTGACGTGACCTTTCTTCGTGTACCGTATGGCGTTGAAGACGAGGTTGTTGAATACGGATGCAACCAGTATGGCGTTGAATTTCTCACGGCAGACGTTTTCATGGAATTCAACGATCAGTTGCAGACCTTTGGCGTCGGATTCGCGTCGCCAGACGGGTTCGTTTTCTTCGACGATTTCGGTGATTTCGGCAATTTTCTCGGTGTGCTCATAGTCCTGGCGGACCAGATTCAGGAATATGCTGATCATTTCTTTCATTCGCGAGGCCGTTCGCTGGGCTCGCGAAATGATTTGCCTTTCATGATCGTTCAGGTTTTCGGAATTGCCCAGAAGCTCGATGGAGGTACTCATGACGGTCAGGGGGGTACGCAGTTCGTGGCTCACTTCGGAGGCGAACTGTCTTTCGCCCATCAATAACTGCCGCAGTCTTGACGTGGTTATACGGAAACTTTCTGCCAGTTCCCCGATTTCGTTTTTTTCCCACATTCCCGAAAAGGAATCCGGGCCGAGCCGGCCTTCCTTGAGTTCCTGATTCAGCTGTCTCGTCTCATTCATAAGCCGGTCGATTGGCTGGAAGGAACGTTTTGCCATCCAGAAGCCGAGTCCGAAAGAAACCAGGCTGATCGCGAACAGAATGAACAGACCTTTCAGAAACAGTTTCCGTTCCCATTTTTCGAATTCGTGCTGGGAACGGGTCAGTACGTATTTTTTATTGTCGATAGTTTTGACGAAAATATGCAGATCTTCTCCGGATGTGTATTCGCTGTAACCGTCAGGTATTCCCGCGAAACGTTCCGGTATGTCATGAACAGGATCTTCTGCAATGTAAAGTCGTGAGAACTGGTCCAGACGGGGAGGTTTTCCGTGTGCCAGATCATTATTGACGATCTCGGTGACCATGCTGTCCATCGTCGAACTCATCAACTGCGTTTCTGTTTCGAAAACGACGTACATCAGGCAGCCGCTGTAAATGATGCCGATCGCGAGTACAGTCAGGGCATAGAATACCGCTATGCGCGTTTTGATGGTATTGGGGAAAAAACGTTTCCACAGGGAAGTACGGGAGCCGGTCACTTTTCTATTCTTTTCTCAATGTCCAGCCAAAACCGGATATGGTTCTGATCAGGGGTTTATCGAATGGAGTGTCGATTGCTACGCGAAGATTGTGCATGTGCGTGCGGAGGCTGTCGCTGTCGGGACGGTCATCCCCCCACAGTTCGTGTTCCATTTCTTCTCTTGTCACGACGGAAGGACTCTTCAACATCAGAATCTTGAGTATCTTGAACGTCATGGGGTTCAGACGGACGGGAACGCCTGCACGTGTAACGGTCAGTTCGTCCAGGTTCATGGCGATGTCGGCGACTTGCAGAATATGGGAGGCTGGACGTCTGACACGTCGCAGAATGGCGCCGATGCGCAATTCCAGTTCAGCAAGTGAAAACGGTTTGACGAGATAGTCGTCCGCCCCGTTTGAAAGTCCCTCGATCCTGTCCTGGACAGAGTCTCGGGCGCTCAGAAACAATATGGGTGTTTCGTTTCCGCGTGTACGCAATTCCTTGCACAGGCCGATACCATCCATGCCAGGGAGCATGATGTCGAGAATGATGATATCGAACTGTTGCAGTGTAAGAAGCGCCAGAGCTTTCAGGCCATCGTCCGTATTGTCGGTCTGGTGTCCTTTCGCTTCAAGGAAGTCCACCAGATTGTAGCGAATGTCCTGATTGTCTTCGATGATGAGAATTTTTGCCATATTGCGTCCCCGTGGGGTATCTGTTTGTTAATCTGTTTTTAACAGCCGTTAGTCATTTTTCACGATCCATTTACGGGCTGTTTCACGACGTTACCCCATAGTACGCATATCGACGTTTGATGATTCGGGGAAGTGGACGTGGCAGAAAATGACAACTTGCATCAGATACCGGAAAAATCCTGTACAGGCAATTCGTTTTTACGATGGCTGATGCGAAAAATAGTATACGAATCGACCGAATTTTACGACAGTTTACTTATCGTCGGGCCATTATGGTTTCTGGCTTATATTGTTTTTTCCGGATTTCCGGATCTTGACCGGTTTGTCGCCGGAGCCTTTTATCAGGGAAGGGGGCGCTGGACCGGAGATCATCTGTCTTTTCCGGATGCTGTTCCCGAATGGGGAGGATGGCTGATTCCTTTGATGGCTGTATCCATTGCACTGGTCTTTTATGCAGTTTCCCTGCGGCAGGGTGATACCGGCAAGTTGTATGTCTGGCGAAATCATCTGCTTTATCTGGCGGGTACCGTCTCGGCCTGTATTTTTGTCGTCGGTCTGTGCCGGTATTTTTCTCCGGGGTACGGTCCCTCCGATCTGACGGTTTATGGGGGTGTTCTTTCCGGAATCGGCCGATGTTTTCCCGATAGCCATGCCGGAACGGTTTTCTGTCTGTTTGCCCTGTATTTCGTTTTCCGGGATACGTATCCACGGCTGGCACGGCTGGTTCTGTCCGTCGTCCTGTTTTCCGGCGTGTTATATACCCTGACGGAAATGGCGAGAGGTGAACAGTTCCTTTCGCAAAGTCTGGCGACACTGGTTATGGACTGGTCTCTCTGTGCCGTTTTGTATCGTCTTTCACTGGGAAGGATTCTGGGGGCGAAACCGTTACCGCTTCCACGGCATCAGGCCATGCTGGTGGCGGTTACGGTGGTTTACTGGCTGATTTTCTTCAATCGTGCCCTTTTCGGACAGATTCTGTCCCAGCGCGGGCTGGGGACGCTGGACATTCTTGTTCAGGCAACCGGTGTATTTATGTTGCTGGGACTGGGATTTTTTACCGTACTGAATCTGGTTGTTTTTCCGAAAGTTCTGAAAGCTGTACTGGTTGTCCTGACACTGACCGCTGCAACAGTGAATTATTTCTCACTGCATTATGGGGTCGTGGTCAATTCGGATATGATCAATAATGTTTTTGCAACCGATATCGCGGAAGCCGGCGAACTGCTGAACTTTTCCATGTGCGTGGAAGTGCTTTTCAGCGCATTGCCCTTGCTTTTCATTATCATCCAAAGTCCGGTTGTCCCTCAAAAATTCATGAAGCGGTTGCAATGGGCTGCCGGTTTGAGTGTTCTGAGTCTTTCTCTGGGAGGAATGGTTCTTTTCGCTTCTTTTCAGGGACTTGCCTCGCTGGTTCGTGGCGAGCCGGTTGTCCGTCATATGATTACGCCTTTGAATGTCGTCAGTGCCACTGTCAAGGCCACGCTGGCTGATGCCAGGGCAGGGGAAGCGCGCCCTCGTACGGTTATCGACGATCGTCCTGAACTGGGTCCGACCTGGCGCCAGCCCCGCGGATCGCTGACGGTGGTTGTCGTGGGAGAAACGGCACGGCTGGCAAACTGGGGACTGGCCGGTTATGAACGCAATACCACTCCCGGACTGTCGAAAAGAAACGTTTATGCTTTCAGGGAAACGGTTTCTTGCGGAACCAGTACAGATGTATCGCTGCCTTGTATGTTCAGTCGTGTGGGAAGGGCGAATTATGACCGGAAACGGATTTTGGAGGAAGAAAGTCTGCTGCCGGTTTTGCAAAGAGCGGGGCTCAGGGTTTTCTGGCAGGATAACCAGTCCGGATGCAAGGGAGTATGCGATGGGGTGACCGAGCTGAAGATTAACCGGGATATGGCTGGTAAACTTTGCAAAAACGGACATTGTTTTGACGGAGCGCTTCTTGCCGGTCTCGATACGCACGCTATTCTGAATCCACATGGCGGGACGGTGCTTTTCCTGCATCAGCTCGGCAATCACGGTCCCGGCTATTTCCGCCGCTATCCACGCGATTTCGAGGTATTCAAGCCGGCATGCAGGGATGATAAGTTGCAAAACTGCTCGAGAGAAGAAATCGTCAATGCCTACGATAATGCCATCCTTTATACCGATTATGTTTTATCTGGTCTGATCGACTGGCTGGCCGGAATGCATGATCTGGATACGGCATTGCTTTATGTCAGCGATCACGGTGAATCGCTTGGAGAAAACAATCTTTTTCTGCATGGCGCTCCTTTGGTGATTGCTCCGATAGAACAGACCAGAGTTCCGATGTTTCTGTGGCTGTCGGCCGGTTACAGGGAACGTCTGGGACTGGACGATGCCTGTATGCGGGAGGTTGCCAGCCGTTCGGCCAGCCATGACATGCTTTATTCCAGTCTGATGGGAATTCTGGATGTCAAGTCGTCCACTTATGAGGGAAAACTGGATTTCACTCGTGCGTGCCGCAATCCTAATCTGGCGCTGAAGGTGGCCGGGACGCGTGTTTCGTCAGGATTGAAAAGCAGGAATGAATGATCCGGTCCGGAATCATGAAACGAAAAAATCATGATGTGAAAGGCAACCAGGGTGACTGGAAAATGTCGCATAAGAAGAAACATATGTGAGATTGAATGGGTATTGACGGAAATTCACCGGGCAGGAACAGCGAGCCTGTCCCGGCATGGCGTCAGCGGTTTTCAGTCATAACGGAAATGCCCGTTTGCCGATATGAGAACGGCCAGTCTGTTGTCCATACGTTTCAATGGCTGTTTTACAGAGCTATAATCTAAGAAAACAATTTCATTCATTACGCCCCATGAAGTACTCAGACAGAATTCTCAATACGCCTTCTTCTTTCATTCGTGACATCCTGAAAGTGCTTGATGCGCCGGATATCATATCTTTTGCCGGCGGTTTGCCCAATCCGGTTTCGTTTCCGATCGATGCGTTGAAAAACGCAATTGATGAAGCTATTCGGAAAAATGGCAGCAAACTGTTTCAATATGCCACAACGGAAGGCTATCTTCCGCTTCGTGAGCTGATTGCTGAAAAGTATCGGAAGAAATTCGGTCTGGATGTCAAACCGGAGGATATTCTGATTACCAACGGGTCCCAGCAGGCACTGGAGCTGATCGGCAAGGTTCTTCTGAACAAGGGGGACAAGGTCCTGATGGAAGAGCCGGGTTATTTGGGGGCGATTCAGGCATTTTCATTGTGTGAGCCGGATTTTTTGTCAGTGACACTGGAAGAAGACGGTTTGAGCCTTGAAAAACTGGAAGAAGTCCTGAAAAACAATCCGGTCAAACTGATTTATACGGTTCCCAATTTCCAGAATCCGACCGGACTGACATATTCGATGGAAAAGAGAAAGGCGATTCGGGAATTGGTCTCGAAATACGATATCGCCCTTATCGAAGACGATCCTTATGGAGAATTGCGTTTCAGGGGAGAATCGCTTCCTTATATCGGTGCAGGGTATCTGGAAAACAGCATTTTGCTCGGTTCTTTTTCCAAGACCGTCACGCCGGGGATGCGGCTGGGATTTTTGATCACCCGAAATGCGCAGTTGATGCGTTATCTGGTGACGGCAAAACAGGGAAGCGATCTTCATACCAATATTTTCACCCAGTATGCCATCCACGAATATCTGATGAGCAATCCGTATGAGGAGCATGTCAGAAAGATCGTGGAGCTTTACAGAACACAGGCAGATTCCATGCTGGATGCCATGAACAGATACTTTCCGGAAACGGTTTCCTATACGAGACCGGAAGGAGGCATGTTTATCTGGGCGACGTTGCCTGAGGGACAGTCGGCTCTTGAGTTGTTTCCCAAAGCCATGGAACAGAAAGTGGCGTTTGTCCCCGGCGATCCTTTCTATGTTTCGAAAAGAAACGTCAATACCTTGCGTCTGAATTATACCAATGCCACTCCGGAAATCATTACCGAAGGGATCCGGCGGCTGGGCAGTATTCTCTAAGGTGCGGGGAGTTATCAGACAAAAAACGCGAACTGGCTGTTCGCGTTTTTTGTCCGGGTTGCGGCTTCAGACCTGACTGAGCCAGTGCGCATATTTGGGTGCCTTGCCTGAAACCACATCGAAAAAGAGAGACTGTATTTTTTCTGTGACCGGTCCGCGTGAACCGATGCCGATCTGGCGGTTGTCCACTTCGCGGATCGGTGTGATTTCAGCTGCCGTTCCGCTGAAAAAGGCTTCGTCGGCACAGTAGACTTCGTCACGTGTAATACGTTTCTGGATAACTTCGATACCCAGATCATTTGCCAGTGTAATGACCGAATCGCGGGTGATGCCGTCCAGACAGCTGGCCAGATCGGGAGTATAGAGTTTGCCGTTCTTGACGATGAATACATTTTCGCCGGAACCTTCGGAAACGAATCCTTCCGTGTCGAGCAGCAGCGCTTCATCGTAACCGCAGGTCGTCGCTTCCTGGTTGGCCAGGATGGAATTGATGTAATAGCCGGATGCCTTGGCACGGACCAGCGATACATTGACGTGATGACGGCTGAAGGAGGATATCTTGACCCGGATGCCTTTGCTGATACCGTCTTCTCCCAGATAGGCACCCCATGGCCATGCGGCAATGGCCGTATGGATGGTATTGTTTTTTGCCGATACGCCGAGCGCTTCCGAGCCGACCCAGATGATGGGGCGGATGTAACCGGATTCCAGATGGTTTTCTCGAATGACCTGTTTCTGGGCTTTCATGAGTGTATCCATGTCATACGGAACATTCATCTGGAAGATCTTGGCGGAATTCAGAAGTCTTTTCGTATGTTCGAAAAGACGGAAAATGGCTGTTCCCTTTTCCGTTTTGTAGGCCCGCACCCCTTCGAATACCGACATGCCGTAATGCAAAGAGTGTGTCAATACATGGATTTTTGCACTGCGCCAGTCGATCAGTTTTCCGTCCTGCCAGATTTTTCCATCACGGTCGTCCATCGGTGACATGAGATTTCTCCTGAATTCCAGTCAAAAATTTCATTTTAATCGAATAACTGTCCGGAACAATCAATTTGTGAATTTCAGACAATGGCAGTGTGACTTTTTTGGTGATGGGCCGGGAAAATCGATAGAGCTCAAAATGGCTTTTCATGGACGGCGTACGGTAAAATAATATTATTTTTTCATACTCAATGACGACACTGCCATGCAATCCGATTCTTCATACAAACGTTTGACAGACCTGGCGGATAAAGGCGAGCTTCAGGGAAAACGCGTTTTTATCCGTTCCGATTTGAATGTTCCACGTGATGCCAGCGGCAATATTACGGAAGATACCCGTATCCGTGCATCGATCCCGGCCATTTCCGATGCCGTAAAAGGTGGGGCGGCTGTGATGGTGACATCCCATCTCGGCCGGCCGAAAGAAGGTGTCTTTGATCCACAAGAATCCCTTGCGCCAGTTGCAAAGCGTATGGCTGAGTTATTGGGGCAGCCTGTCGAACTCAGACGGGACTGGATCGATGGTGTCGATGTGAAACCCGGTCAGGTCGTTTTGCTGGAGAATGCCCGCTTCAATGTGGGGGAAAAGAAAAACAGCGATGAACTGGCCAGAAAAATGGCAGCCTTGTGCGATGTATATGTCAACGATGCGTTCGGAACGGCGCACCGTGCGGAAGCGACGACGTATGGCATGGCGAAATTCGCTCCGGTTGCCTGTGCCGGCCCCTTGCTGGCGGCAGAACTCGATGCCTTGTCAAGAGCGATGGGCAATCCCGATCGTCCCATGATGGCGATTGTCGGGGGGGCCAAGGTATCGGGAAAACTGGAAGTTTTAAGAAAGCTTGCGGACAAGGTGGATAACCTGATTGTCGGAGGCGGTATTGCCAATACGTTTCTGCTGGCTGCCGGTTATCCCGTCGGACGTTCGCTCATTGAAGAGGATCTTGTCGGTGAGGCCAGATCCATTATGACGCTGATGGCGGACAGGAAAGCATCGGTTCCCCTGCCGGTTGATGTCGTCTGTGCGAAGGAATTCGCGGCCAGTGCACCGGCTGCGGTCAAGAAAGTAGCCGATGTCGAACCGGATGACATGATTCTGGATATCGGTCCGGAAACAGCGAAGAATTATGCCGGCCTGATTTCGAAGGCAGGCACAATAGTCTGGAACGGGCCGGTCGGTGTTTTTGAATTCGACCAGTTCGGCGGAGGAACGAAAACGGTAGCGGAAGCGATTGCCGATTCCGGTGCCTATTCTCTTGCCGGAGGAGGGGATACGCTGGCCGCTATCGCGAAATATGGTATTGCCGACAAGATCGGTTATATCTCCACCGGAGGAGGGGCTTTCCTCGAATTTCTGGAAGGAAAAACATTGCCCGCAGTTGAAATTCTGATGCAACGGGCCAGTTAAACACATTCAAGGAGAAACAGATGTCAATTGTATCCATGCGACAATTGCTGGATCATGCCGCTGAAAACGGTTATGGGTTGCCTGCGTTCAACGTCAACAATCTGGAACAGGTTCAGGCCATTATGGAAGCGGCTTCAGAGGTGGATTCACCAGTGATTATGCAGGCCTCTGCCGGTGCGAGACGCTATGCGGGAGAGCCTTTTCTCCGTCATTTGATCGAGGCGGCAGTCGAGGCGTATCCGGAGATTCCCGTTGTCATGCATCAGGATCATGGCCAGTCTCCGGCGGTTTGCATGACGGCCATCCGTTCCGGTTTCAGTTCTGTCATGATGGATGGTTCTCTTATGCCGGATGGAAAAACGGCGGCCACTTATGAATACAATCTGGATGTAACGAAAGAAGTGGTCAGGTTTTCGCATGCAGTAGGTATCACGGTGGAAGCGGAACTGGGTGTTCTGGGATCGCTTGAAACGATGAAAGCCGACAAGGAAGACGGTATCGGTGCGGAAGGAACCATGACACGGGAGCAGCTTTTGACCAATCCGGATCAGGCCGTCGATTTCGTCAGGGAAACCCAGTGCGATGCTCTGGCGATTGCTATCGGAACTTCTCATGGCGCCTACAAGTTCACCCGCAAGCCGACGGGAGATATTCTGGCGATTGACCGTCTGAAAGAAATTCATGCCCGGCTTCCCAACACGCATCTCGTCATGCACGGTTCTTCCTCGGTTCCGCAGGAATTGCTGGCGATCATTCGTGAGTTCGGCGGTGATATCCGTGAAACGTATGGTGTTCCGGTCGAGGAATTGCAGGAAAGTATCAAGTTCGGTGTAAGGAAGATCAATATCGATACGGATATCCGTCTTGCGATGACTGCCGCCATTCGCCGTTATCTGGCACAAAATCCTTCCCGTTTCGATCCTCGCGAGTATTTGAAAGCGGCAAAGGAAGAGGCGAAAAAGATGTGCATGTCACGTTATATCGCGTTTGGCAGTGCGGGACAGGCATCGAAAATCAAGCCGGTTCCACTGGAAAAGATGGCCGAAAGATATAAAAAAGGCGAACTCGCCCAAATCGTGAAATAATATCGTTTTTTCAAAAAAAGTTGCACAATATGCAGGTGCGGCCGGAAGCGGTCGCACCTGTGCTGTTTTGATGGTTGTGTTTGATGATTGAGCAAAAAATGGCAGAAAACAAGAATGATGAAAAACTAATCGGGATTGTGATGGGATCCACTTCCGACTGGGATGTAATGAAAGAAGCGGCAAAGGTATGTCGGGATTTCGGCATTTCATTCGATGCCCGCGCCCTGTCGGCCCATCGTACACCTGATGAGCTGGGAGAATGGATCTCAGGAATGGAAAAGCGCGGATGCAAGGCTTTCATTGCGGGAGCAGGCGGTGCGGCCCATCTTGCCGGTGTGGTCGCTTCACATACCATTCTGCCGACGTTCGGCGTACCGATTCCTTCCAAATATATGAAGGGGCTGGATTCATTGCTGGCGACGGTTCAAATGCCGAAAGGGATACCGGTTTCCACACTGGCTATCGGTGAAGCGGGAGCCGCCAATGCCGCTCTGGCAGCTATTTCCATGCTGGCGATAAATAATGATGATCTGAAGAAAAAACTGATCGAATTCCGTGTAAAACAATCGGAGAAAGTCCGCAAGGCAACCTTGCCGGAACTGGATTAACGGGAGTGTTTCAATGCCGGGTTTAATGAAAACCAATATCAAATCCCTTCCTTTTCTGCACAGGGGGAAAGTCAGGGATATTTATGCGGTTGGCGATGACAAGATGCTGGTCGTGCAGACTGACCGGTTGTCTGCTTTTGATGTGATTATGGAAGATCCCATTCCGGGGAAAGGCAGGATTCTGACCGCCATGTCGAATTTCTGGTTCAAAAAGTTCGGAAAACTCATGCCCAATCACATGACGGATATCGATCCTGAGTCACTGGTCGCTCCGGAAGAACGCGAACAGGTCAGAGGCCGGGCGATCGTCGTCAGAAAATTCAAGCCTTTGCCTATCGAGGCGATAGTCCGTGGGTATATTATCGGAACGGGCTGGAAAGATTATCAGAAAACCGGGGCTGTTTGCGGTATCAAGTTGCCGGAAGGTCTGAAAGAGGCGCAAAAACTTCCGGAAGTGATTTTCACGCCTTCCACCAAGGCTGCTGTCGGTGAACATGACCAGAATATTTCGTTTGAAAAGATGAAAGAGATCGTGGGAGCCGATGTTGCCGAAAAAGTACGTGATCTGGCCGTTACCCTGTATAAGGAAGCGGCCGGTTTCGCTGCGACGAAAGGCATTCTGATTGCCGATACCAAATTCGAATTCGGTATTGATGAGAATCGGAACGTCTATTTGATTGATGAAATCCTCACGCCGGATTCCTCGCGTTTCTGGCCTGCGGCCAGTTATGAAGTCGGTATATCGCCTCCGTCATTCGACAAGCAATATGTTCGCGACTGGCTGGAAACCCAGCCGTGGGACAAAAAAGCGCCTGCTCCCCGCCTGCCTGAAGAAGTCGCCCGGAAAACGACGGAAAAATACAATGAAGCGCTACGTCTTTTGACTGCATAGCATAATGGATAATTCAGACGATATTCTGGCGGCAGCACGGATTCTCGAGGCAGGACGTCTGGTTGCCTTTCCGACGGAAACGGTGTATGGATTGGGTGGGGATGCAGAAAATCCTTCAGCGGTTGCGGCGATTTATGCATTGAAAAACCGGCCGTCCGATCATCCCCTTATCGTGCATGTCGCACCCGGGGCGGATATCGGCTACTGGTCCAGTCATATCCCTGAAGAAGCCAGGAAACTGATGGATGTTTTCTGGCCCGGTCCGCTGACTCTGATTCTCAAACGGGCATCCCGTATCCCTCCTGATGTAGCGGGAGGACAGGATTCGATTGGACTGAGATGTCCGTCCCATCCGGTCGCACAGGCCTTGCTGCGTGTTTTCAGGCATGGAAGAGGCGGTATTGCGGCACCATCGGCCAACCGCTTCGGTCATGTCAGTCCAACGACAGCGCGGCATGTCCGGGATGAGTTCGGCGAAGACGAGCGTTTGGGGGCCATTCTGGATGGCGGGCAAAGTGAAGTCGGAATTGAGTCGACTATTCTCGATCTTTCTCGTATGGAATCTGTCGGGCCGGTTCTGCTTCGTCCCGGCAAGGTCGGTTCGCAACAGATTGCAGATGTGATCGGCACATTACCCATTGCACCCGATCGCAATGCACCGCGTGCTTCCGGAACACTGGCATCCCATTATGCACCGGATATACCGGCTGCACTTGTGCCAACGGACAAGTTGTTGCCGACACTTGTCAGGCTGGAAAACAGGGGATGTCAGGTTGCATTACTGCATTTTTCTTCATTGCCGGCGGAACGGAAAATGGCTTTGAAGGAAGAAATCGGATTGTTTTGTGCATCTGAAGTATATGCTCATCAGCTATATGCTTCATTGCGGAAACTGGACAAATCCGGTGCGGATGTCATTGTCATAGAGGCAACTCCTGATACAGATGCCTGGAAAGGCGTGAACGACAGGCTGGCACGCGCGGCCTGTCATGGTCAGGATATCGTCGAACGATTGCTTGAACTGTCATGAAACGAATGGCGCCGTTTCGCCAGTGCGGTTTCCGTTCCGGCGAAACGGCGGAAAAGTTTAGACCATAGGTATCAGGTCGGGGTAGGCTATCTGCTGGGTTTTCGGTGGCAGTTGTTCTTTTTTCACTTTGAAAACCAGAACGGGAATGGAGCTTGCCGTAATGACCTGTGCCGCGACACTGCCGAGAAGCATTTTTTCCCAGCCGGCGCGTCCGCGGGATGCCATGTAAATCAGGTCGCATCCGTTTTTTTCAGCGGCGGATACGATATACAGTGCGGGTGAATTGGAGATATAAGTCTGTTCCGTCAGTTTGATGCCTGCTTTTGCCGCAGCATCACGTATCGGCGTCATGAATTCCCTTGCCGCTCCCTTGACCGCTTTTTCGTATTCTTCGTCGGTTGGCCAGTGATTATCCATTTTTACATGGGCGAAATCGAAAACAGCGGTCTGATTTTCTCCGGCGACAAAAACGCAAACCACTTCAGCGCCTACTTTCTTTGCAAGCTCGATACCTTCCAGTGCCGCCTGGGTTGCCAATGCGGAGCCGTCAGTCGGAATGAGTATTTTCTTGAACATGATATTCTCCCTGAGTAATCAGTTGTTGGACTGAACTGCTGTGACAGGCTGTATTGTTATGAGTTCGTTTTTTGCCTGGAAATACTGTACTGCACCTATCAATGGCAATTTTATTGTTATGTATTTTGAACAGACAGTCAATGTCAGATCATTTAACTGCTGTTTCTGTTTCCGTTTTTGGCAGGAAACAGACAGAAATCCGGTTGCCGGAATATGTGTACCGACAAAAACGGATATGTAGGATGGAACAGTTGCGGAAAAGAAGGTGATCGGGTCGTATCGGTCAGTAAAGAATATGTCGATCGCTGGCACGAACTTCCCGAAAGGCGGAAACCAGCCGCCCTTTGGCAGAAAACCCGAGAGACATGACATTAACCGTCAGTATGATACCGGAAGGTATCTTTTTCAGAATGAAAAACGGCATTCAATGTCCGCTGTCCGGATATACTGTGGAAAATGCTTGCAATACAACCGTTTCGCCGTTATGTTTTATACCGGCGAAACGGCATACGGAACAATTATACTTCCGGGAAATAATCAGCGTATTTCGGCAGCTGATCTTTCTGTACCTTGTAGACCAGTACAGGGATTGGGCTGGACGCAATGACCTTGGCAGCAATACTGCCCAGCAGCACTTTTTCCCAGCCGGTATTACCACGCGAAGCCATGAAAATCAGATCGCATCCATTTTTTTCGGCTGCTGCCAGAATGGAAGCCGAAGGCGATTTGGAAATATCGGTTTCCTCGCTGAACTTGACACCGGCATCCGAAGCGGCCTGGAGGACAGGAGCCATGATTGCCTTGGATGTTTCTGCGACGATCTGTTTGTATTCGCTGTCGGTCGGCCAGTGGACTTCCTGTTTGGCATGAGGGGAGAAAGCGAAGGCCGTCGCCTGGTTTTCACCGGCAACATAAACGCATATCACTTCAGCGCCCACCCTTTTTGCATAGTCAATACCTTCCAGTGCCGCCTGGGTTGCCAAGGCGGAACCATCGGTAGGGATGAGTATTTTCTTGAACATGATTTTTCTCCCTGAATAGTCAATATAAAACAGAACAACCGTTAAAAAAAGGTGTGTTCTGCACGAACATTATTTTACAAACTGTATTAAACAAGTATGTGTTCTTTCATTCTTATGTCTTTTGTATTTACCGTCAATTCGGGATAGACTGACATATACTTCAATTTTTATATATGAATCAAAAAACTTTTTAAAAACAGTTTATTATCCCTGCTGAATATATCTCTTTGTAAACCTGCTGTTCCTGATTAGTTGGAGATCTGTCATATGAGACTTGAGAAAGCGACTTTTGGAGGGGGATGTTTCTGGTGTCTGGAGGCTGTATTCCAGCAGTTGAAAGGGGTAACAGATGTTGTGTCCGGGTATGCGGGAGGCCATGTCGAGAATCCTTCCTATCGGCAGGTCTGTGAAGGGACGACGGGCCATGCGGAAGTGGTTCAAATCACATTCGATGCGGATATCATTGGTTATGCGGATATATTGAATGTCTTTTTTGCCATTCATGATCCGACAACGCCGAATCAGCAGGGAAACGATATAGGGCCACAGTACAGATCCATTATTTTTTACCATTCACCGGAACAGGAAAAAATTGCCAGAGAAATCATGGTTTCAATGGAGAAAGTCTGGACAGCGCCTCTGGTAACGGAACTTGTCCCGTTTTCGGGTTTTTATCCGGCTGAATATTACCACAAGGATTTTTACCGCCAGAATCCGGAGCAGGGATATTGTGCTTATGTGATTGAGCCCAAAGTGGCCAAATTCAGGGAAATGTTTATGGATCAGCTGAAAGAAGACGCCAGATAAAATGCAATGCCCGGGTTTTCCGGGCATTGCGGAATCGGACGACGGGTTATTGTCAGTCTTTTTTCTCGTATATGTAGTTTCTGGACATGGGCAGCAAGGGAGAAGTACGGCCAGACTTGATGCAAACAACCTGGAAGATGGCAACACGATCAAGTGCAAAAGCGTATGAGCAGCCTGCCAGATAGACACGCCATATACGATAGCGTTTTTCGTCAGTCAGCTGTTTGATGGCAGAAGTCGCCTTTTCGAAATTTTCTGCCCAGATACCACAGGTTTTGGCGTAGTGATGACGCAGGTTTTCGATATCGAGCGCTTCCAGTCCGGCTTCCTGCATGTTTTTGAGTACAAGTCCGATGTGGGGCAGTTCGCCATTCGGGAAAACATATTTTTCAATGAATTCGCCGCCTCCGAAAGGAGTTTCGCCGCTATCGGGATCACAGCTGGTGATACCATGATTCATTGCGATCCCGTCATCCTTGAGGAGTCTGTTGATGATCTTGAAATAATCGACGAGATAGCGAAGACCGACATGTTCGAACATGCCGACGCTGGTGATCCGGTCGAACTGTCCGGTTACATCCCGGTAATCCTGGATGCGGATATCGATTTTGTCTTCCAGACCTTTTTCCCTGACGCGCTGGCGTGCCAGTTCATACTGGTTTTTGGAAAGAGTGATACCGACGACACTGGCACCGAATTTTTCCGCCGCCCTGATGGCGAGCGCTCCCCAACCGCAACCGATGTCCAGTAACCGGTCACCCGGACGCACCCGGATTTTTGTCAGGATATGATCGATTTTCTTGATTTGTGCCGTGGCAAGATCCTCATCACCGTTCTCGAAATAACCACAGGAATAAACCATATTGGGATCAAGCCACTGTTGATAAAATTCGTTGGATACGTCATAGTGATAGCCAATGGATTCGGCATCGATCTTGCGGTTGTGACGGCCTCCAAAATAATGTCTGAATTTGGCGGCTGTCGTCGAGGCTGGAGTATCGAACATGTCAGCCAGGGAGTTGCCCATCGTGATCATGTCGTTCAATGTGCCCTGTACTTCTATTTTGCCTTCGACGTAAGCAGTGCCCAGATTGTCCAGGGTGGGTTTCAGAAGATAGCTCAGGGATGCCAGTTCAGGTATTCTGATAACGACTTTCGGGTCTTCATTTGGATTGAGGTCGTATTTTTGTCCGGTCCAGAGTTCCAGACGCAGTGGCAATGGTGACGTTTTACGGATGTCGTTGACCCAGTTTTCCAGTTTCTTTTCCCAGAACACAGTTATCCCTCCTTAAGATGGTTTAATCTGAAAATTCCTTCGTGTGCCTGTTCGGAGTGCCGACAAAAGACACGTTATTATTGCGTTAGATTTTAAATCAGTTTGTTTCTCTCTGTAAGACGTCTTCTCTATTATGTTGGAAAATAGGGAGGATAAAATCGTTAATATGAATTTGCTTGCATATTCAGAAAAAATTGATAATACAAGCGCCCAGCCCGTTTCATGAAGTCCCTGTACTTTCTGAAAGATAACCGTATGATTGGCGTTTTCAGGTTTATCCCGTTTTCGCCGATAAACGTTGAAAGCGTTGGCGGGTACCTGTTTGTTCGATAAACTGATATTTCGCCACCCGGTTTTGCGCAGTACACTGAAAAGGATGGTACACGATCTCTTTGACAGAGTCGATTCAGCCGTTTGCTGAAGAACAGGTACTTTCTGCAATATGGTTTGCTTTTTCTGGCTTGATGACAAAAGAAACAAGAGTTCCAATGACAGATTATTCAGACATGTCTGTCCGGTTTGCCGGATCGGTCAGGCTTTTCGGTACAGATGGATTCAATCGTTTAAAACAGGCTCATGTCGGCGTGATCGGTGTCGGTGGTGTCGGATCATGGGCAGTGGAGACGTTGGCCAGAAGCGGTATCGGGCGTTTGACACTGATTGATGGTGATGTCGTCGTTGAGTCCAATATAAACAGGCAACTCCAGGCACTAAGCGATACCTTGGGCAAGGCGAAAGTGTCGGTGCTGGCTGAGCGGATAGCAGGAATAAACCCATTGTGCAAGGTCGATGCGGTCCGGCTTTTTCTGACATCCGGAAATATTGACGAACTGGTAGGAAAAAACAGATTCGATTTTGTTATTGATGCCATTGACAGCGTCAAGGACAAGGCCGCGCTTATCGCTTATTGCCGGGATCATGCCATACCGTTGATTACTGTCGGAAGCGCGGGAGGACAGCTTGATCCGACACGAATCGATATATGCGATTTGTCCAGAACGCAACAGGAACCTTTACTGGCAAAAGTGCGCAAGCGTTTGCGTTCACAGTATGGTTTCACCCGCAATCCCAAAAACAAGTTCGGTATTGATGCCGTTTATTCACTTGAACCGGTACGGTATCCTGGTTCAGGGGACGATAACGAACGAAGTTCCGGAGTGATTGCAGGACTGAATCCTGCCGGATTCGGAACGACCATGGCTGTCACAGCCAGTTTCGGACTGGCCGCCGCATCTTATGTATTGAAGCGTATTGCGGCGGTTTAAGGATAAGAGGCCGGTTATCCGAAAGGCGCTGCGTTGCGCTGGCGATTTCCCTGAAAGTTCCGGGAAGTATTTTTACTCTTTTGGCCAGGAAAATGAATGACAGGCAATGAAAAAGGCGTAAAAATCCGGGATTTTTCACAGGTTGTCCGTGTATGAGGGAATCGGAAAGCCGTTTTGCATCATCACTTGGGCGGACGGAATGGGAATAATTGACAAAAGGAAGAGCCCTATTCATTGTTTTCGCATTCGCATTTTATGCCTGTTTCCAGTGAACAGGCGAAATGTTCTTTTCAATGTGGGACGCTGGCAGCAATTTCGTGCAGGATATGATACCCCGGGTGTCCGCCGGGTTCGGGGTTCAGGACGGATTGCATCAGGGCAAAACGGTTGACTTGCCATATTATCGGGGCATCGATTTTTATGTCCGGTAAAACCGATTGCCGGGCCAGAGTGATGTGAGGCCGGAATGTTTCCTTTTTGTTTTCGATGTAGGCGGGAATCAGGAATTGCCGTGTCGTTTCATGCAGTTTGTCCAGTGCTTCCGGAATTCTGGTCGGACCGATCCAGCTCAGGCGGATTTTCGGAAAATAACCGGTTTTGTCCAGTGACAGACGGAAAGGCGCAAATTCAGTATGATCCAGAAAATCTGTCAGTCCGGAGATGGCGGAAACAGGCTGATTTCCCAGAAAAGCGAGTGTCAGGTGCAGATTTTCCCGTGGTGTTTTGCGGCCCGGGATGTCTTTTTGCAGTCTGGCCAGTTGCTCGACGACTGTTTGATCCGGCAACAGTGCAAGAAAGAGCCGTTTCGTTTTCTGACGTTTTTTGGGTATGGGTGAATCAGTCATTTTGTGTTATATGAAGCAATTTGATGGAATGGGTTCAAGCCGGGATCAGGGGTGTCAAGGCAGTATCCATAAAAAAGGGAAGATGTCACAAACCTTTTGGCGTGTCCAGATTCAGAAACCGTATCGATGAAATGTTTCTGCAACTGGATTTATTTGATGTGATGAACAAAAAACGACAAACCGCAGATATCCGGACTGTTTCCGGAAGGGCAACAAGATTTTGTCAACACGATTTGTGAGTGGCGTCTTTTGCGGAAATGGCACAGTATGAATGGTTTTACTGGCTGTTTTACGGTTTTCTGAAAAAGCGGTTTTGTTTCGTTTTTTGTGAAAGTCGGGACAGGCCAAAACCTGATAATGAAAGTCCATCAAGGTGTTTTGTCCGGTGTTTGTTCAATGTGTTTCCAGGCCTGCTTTTCGGTTCTTCTCAACAGAATGCTCATTCCAACCGAAAGAATGACCAGACTGATGCAATTGCTGAACCAGAAACCGGATGAGCCTGTGATCCTTGATGGTATCAGGGAGGGAACGAGCCCGAAAGCGAATGTGTAACCGCATCCGAGTCCTATGCACCAGAGTGTCAGGACATACAGAAGCGTCGGGGCCAGAACGACTTTGTAGGCACGAAGGACGTAAGACGATGTAACCTGAATGGCATCGAAAAAAAGCAGACTGCACAAAAAAAGGAAAAGAGGCGATGCATTGGCGGCTACGATTGCACTGGCGGTATATAACCGGATAATCCGGTCTTTTGCCAGCCAGACTGTAACGGCTACGATGATCGCCAGAATGGCCGACAAACGTATTCCGGATGAGGAAATATCACGTGCCCGGTCAGGCTGTCTTGCACCGATCGATTGGGCGACCAATGTACCGGTTGCGCTCGCGAGAGACAAGGGCAACATGTAAAGAACACCTGAAAAATTCGCGACGATTTGATGTCCTGCCACGGCATTGACGCCAAGCCGTGCAATGAACAGTGCCATGAATGTGAACGAGGTGACCTCGATGAAATAGTTGAGCCCGATGGGTATTCCCAGCGCAAACAATGCTTTCAGGGACTTCCAGTGCGGTCCGGTGATACCGTTACCGAAAAGGTGGAGTATTTTGTAAAAAGGATTGAAGCGCAGAATCAGCCAGCCGATGGTGAGCTCGAGCCAGACGATGACAAATGTGGCGAGTGCGCAGCCAGGGCCGCCGAATTCCGGAATACCCATTCCGCCGAATATGAACAGCGTGTTCAGAGGTATTTTCAGCAAAAGACCGGTGACCTGGATTGCCATGACCATTTTCGGACGTGCCATGGCATTATTCAGGGTATTGTAGACAAGGAAATTCAGGGATGCCGGCAAGGAAAAAGCCAGAATGCGAAGGTAATGCGTCGCTTTTTCCGTTACTTCAGGAGAGGCATCGGCAATTGCAAGAAGAGGTTGGGGAAAACATAACAGACCGGAACCCGCCAGAGACAGGAAAATGGCGAGCCACACCCCCTGTCGGGCTTCCTTTCCCATTTCGCTGAATTTGCCGGCACCGTACAATTGGCCAAAAGTCGGTGCCAGCGATTGCATGACACCATTCAGGGCGACATAAACGCTGATGTAAACGGAAGCTCCGACTGCCAGGGCACCCAGATCTGTTACCGAGTAACGGGAAACCATGGTCGTGTCCAGAACCGGGTTGGCGATGGCGGCCAGTTGACCGATCCAGATGGGCAATGCCAGACGGATGATATCGACAGTATGATGAGTGGATCGCCGGGCCGTTTTCACTCTGCGGATTTGTAGAGACGGAAACGTTCGCCACGATCACTCGGGCGGTGACCTTCCCAGATCAGTTTCATGTTTTTGTAGGTTCTGGGCGAGACGGGACGGTTGTATTTGGAAACACGGTCACCCAATAGCAGATAATGGCAGGGTTCCGCGTCGAAACCTTCGAAACGGAGATTCCCGAAGTATGCGAATGATGCCCTCTGGGCAGCGGAAACATTGGTGCTTATACAGCTGTTTTTGTCAGGAATGCGGGTAGCCATTTCTGTTGCAATGCCTGCATAGCTCTTGCTGTAATTGATCCATGGCAACCACAGGGTAGCCAACAGGACCCAGCACAAGATAACGCCACCGGTTGACAGAACAACGGCACGCCATAAAACGGATGGCTGGCGTGAAAGTCGCCAATATACCAGGGCGAACCAGCCTATGGTGGCGCATGCGGCGAATGCCGTGACGGGAATATTGAATTCGGGAAGAAAACCGGGGGCCAGTTTGGTGGCATTTCTGGCGATACCGGCAGGCCATCCTGTATGTCTTGCAAACCATGCCAGCCAGATAAACAGGGCGCACAAAGTCAGTGTCATGACCGAAAACCAGTCAATGGCATTGATTGCACCACGCTTCATGGTCGGAAGACCCAGTGCGGCCAGGATGGCCAGAGGGGGCAAGAATGAAAGCAGGACGGTTTCTTCTTTCTGGGGGTTGAAAAAGGCCAGAACCAGAAAAGTGGCCGTGAATAAAAGGGGGAGCAGAACATGTGCGGAACGCCACTGCCGACGCCATGCATAGATCGCCCAGCCTGCAAAAGGCCATGCAGGCCAGAAAAACCATATGCCGTTCCGGAAAAAATAGGTGATGGAGCTGAAAGTCGGCAAACCGATCTGAATGGAATTCCAGACAAGCCATGCCGGAAATGGCGAACTGTTGTATGGACGGGCCAATTTCAATACAACCCACCACAGAACGACAATGGTGAGTGTAACAGCGAACGAAACGAAAAGGTTGATAGCGTGTTTTTGCCGGGGCGGCTTGCAGAAAAGGATACCGATCAGGAAACACAGATACAACCCGCAGGGAGTGACCAGCCCATTGGTCAGCGCCAGAGCGCCAAGTGCCAGCCCGAGCAGACAGGCGTTTTTTATGGTGGGAGAATCGATATAACGGGTGCACCTGTAAAGCGCATAAGCGATCAGGGCAACAAAAAGTGCCTCGACACTGGTTTCATGGCTATGCATCAACAGGCCGAGACAACCAAGATAAATCAGCAGCGCACCGTCGGCCAGCACACGTCCATATGCGAGCGTTTCAGGATGTCCTCCAAATGCAAGGCGCATGGGTTGCGCTTCCGTGCGCCGTCCAAGCAGGTAAGTCGTATGCCATACCGAATAGGCTCCGATCAGGAAAAAACACAGCGGGGCGATTCGTGCCGAAAGCGGTGCACCCAATATTCCGCCGAACAGCTTGATACAGATGGCTCCGATCCAGAAGGCCAGCGGGCCGGATTCCGGAACAGGAAGTCCCGAGATATTCGGCCATAACCAATCCTGCCACCCGTTTTGGGCCATGGTCCACATGACTCCGAAACCGGAAGCATCGCTGTTTTTCCAGGGATCACGTCCGATCAGTCCGGGCAGTATATAGAGCAGGCAGAGCAACAGGATTCCCCAGCGTGGCAGAGTCAGTGTCGCTGCAGCCGGCAGACGGACCGGTTTGACAGGCGGGATTAAACTGGGCTGTGTATCGGACATCGTTGAAATACGGTTTTAAATTCAGCCAGACAGGGATTCGGAAAAAAAAGGCAGCCGAAGCTGCCTTTCCTGTAAACTGGAATATTAACCGGCAGAAACCTTGGAACCGACTTTGCCGAATTTCTGGCGGAACTTTTCAACACGGCCGGCCGTATCGACGATCTTGTATTTACCCGTATAAAAAGGATGGGATTCAGCTGAAACTTCAACTTTCACAAGGGGATATTCCTTGCCTTCGAACATGATGGTTTCACGTGTCGGGATCGTGGAACGGGTGATGAATTTAAAGTCGCAAGAAACGTCCTGGAACACGACTTCACGATACTCTGGATGGATGCCTTCTTTCATTTATTGCCTCTGATTGCTGGTAGCCAGCCGGCACTTCATAGGTCCTACCTGCTTCCTGACCTGATTGCCGACCACTTGCGCGGTTTAAGTCAAATTGTAAGATTGAAAAAGTTTACTGAATCAGCCAAAACTTTTAAACAAGCTATTTTGCCATAAAAAGATTCATCAGCCAACTTTTTGATAATTTCTTTGTATCTGGAAAATCGTTTATTGATGATAGATACTTTGTCCGACCTCATCGATTTGCTGCCTCAATCGCATGCGTTCATCGGCTGTCATTTTTTTCCCCTTGCGATAGCGATGGCAATCGTCATCCTGAAAAGAGGTGGGCGTCATATCGCTTTGAGTATAGGCTTCACGCGTATGCTGGCGCCGCAGGGAACGGCGCTGGGCTTTTTCCTCTTTGGTGAACGGCGTTGTTCTCGTGCCGGAGACGGAACAGTTTTGTCCGTTGCCATGAACGGGGCAAGGGGGAGCCGCAAACAGAGAATCCATCCCGGATATCAGGAGAAGAAAACCAAGCAGAAATGGTGATATAGCTTTCATGTCTTTACAATCGGTAGATACCGCTGTCAAATATCGGGATAGTGAAATATTTCCGCCTAAGTGTAGACAATAAAGGGGTGACAGGTAATAAAAAAACGTTAAAGTTTGTAACTTTGTGTAATGCTGTTTCATGAAATTTTACATTCTGGTCTAGTCTTTTTCTAACGGATTTTTTATTTTTGGACAATATCGTTATGGGTACAGAAGAAAATTTGGAAAAACCGGGACGTCAGACCAAAATTCTGGTGGTTGATGATGATGTCCGATTGAGAGATCTGCTAAGACGTTATCTTGCGGAACATGGTTTCGCTGTGACCACAGCGGAAAATGCACAAGGCATGAACCGTTTCTGGATGCGCGAACGTTTCGATTTGCTGGTACTGGACCTGATGTTGCCGGGAGAAGACGGTTTGTCCATCTGTCGCCGCTTGCGTGGCGGAGGAGACAAGACTCCGATTATCATGCTGACCGCCAAGGGGGAAGATACGGACAGGATTGTCGGACTCGAGATGGGGGCGGATGATTATTTGCCGAAGCCGTTCAATCCAAGAGAGCTGCTTGCCCGGATTTCAGCGGTTTTGAGAAGGAGGCATCCGGAGGAAATTCCCGGTTCGCCTTCCGAGACGCAGCAGGTTTTCCATTTCGGGGAGTTCCAGCTCGATTTGGGGAACCGTACGTTGAGAAAAAATGGCGAGAATGTATCGTTGACAACGGGTGAGTTTGCCGTTCTGAAAGCGTTTGCGTCTCATGCAAGACAGCCTTTGTCCCGCGACAAACTCATGACGCTGGCAAAAGGGCGGGAATATGAGGTGTTTGACCGCAGTCTGGATGTCCAGATATCCCGGTTGCGCAAACTGATCGAACCCGATCCGTCCCATCCGCTTTATATCCAGACAGTATGGGGATTGGGTTATGTTTTCATTCCTGACAGGGTATCACAATAACCCTCGTTAAAATGCCGGATAGTATACAGAACAGGTCCACACAGTCCATATTGCCGGTTTCACCCGTGCCGTGGTGGAAAAGCAGTCTGTTCTGGCGCACTTTTTTTCTGGTGGGGATTCTGCTGGTCATCAGCATGGGTGCCTGGATTTCAAGCTTTCGCCTCGAACAGCGGGGGTCGCGTGCACGGTCGATCGCCGAGCAGGTGGTATCGCTGGTTACGATTACCCGGGCGGCACTGGTACATTCTGAACCGGAATCAAGACGTGAGCTTCTTTTTGATCTTGCCAGCAATGAAGGTATCAGGATATATCCTCTTGAACCTACAGACCAGATCGAACCGATCACCCGTGGCGACGATCTGATGCAGAACATGCTTCCCTACATACAGCAGAAAATGGGAGATGACACGATTCTTTCTCCCAATGTCAATGATATGCCCGGATTCTGGATAAGTTTCAAGCTGGAGGAAGACGACATTTACTGGTTGCGGCTGGATAACGGACGCGTCAGGGATATTTCCGGCCTGCGCTGGCTGGGCTGGAGCGGTATTGTGCTGGTGTTGTCCCTGTCGGGAGCGGGATTCATCTCAAGATTGCTGAATGAGCCGCTGGCCAGACTGGCATACGCTGCCCGCCAGATGGCGAACGGAAAACTGCCGGAGCCGTTGCCGGAGAAAGGCGTGACCGAGATCAGGGCCGCCAATCACAGTTTCAACCAGATGGTGAAAGATCTTGAACGTGTCGATCAGGACAGGATGGAAATTCTGGCGGGGATATCCCATGATTTGAGAACGCCTTTGGCACGCATGCGTCTGGAACTCGAGATGTCTTCCTTGCCGGAAGAAAGCAGGGAAGGCATGCAGGCCGATATTTCACAAATGGATGCCATCGTCGGCCAGTTTCTGGATTATGCCCGGCTGGGAGCGCCGGCGGCTTCCGAAACGGTCGATATCAGCTCGCTTTTGCAGGTTATGGCGGATGAGGCCGAAAGACGTCCGGGACTGAAACTGAATGTCAGTATAGAAAAAGGCCTGTCCATTTTGGCAAGTGAAGTCGATATCAGGCGTCTGGTCAACAATATCCTGACCAATGCGCAGCGTTACGGACGGACGCCGGAAAGCGGGCTGGCCGAAGTCGATATGGTGTGCAGTCGCGAAGGTGACAAAGTGAGAATCGAGTTTGCCGATAACGGCGTCGGTGTTCCGGAATCGGATTTCGAACGGATGTTGCGGCCTTTTACGCGTCTTGATGATGCGAGAGGACAGGCGAACGGATCGGGTCTGGGGCTGGCGATTGTCTCAAGAATTGCCAAACGTTACCGTGGTCTTGTCCAATTGGGAAACAGGGAAAGGGGCGGTTTTGTCGTCTCGGTTTCTTTTCCTGCAGTGAAAACGCCGAAATGAATTCATTGTGTTTCGCGGGGGGAGGGGCTGTTTCACTTTTTCAGAACCTGTCTGTTTCTGTTTCGACGGCAAGGGTATAATACCGCTTTGTCAGTTTGTTCCGTTTTTTCCTTTCTTATACATACGCTATGCTTATTCTGCCGGGCTCCAATGCCTTGTCCGCTTTCCGTGCCAAACGTCTTTTGTCAGCCTTGCAGGAAATCGATCCTGCCATTACGGAAGTCGCTGCACGATATCTTCATTTTATAGACGGAGGCGATGCACTTTCGAAAGAAGAATTGTCCCGTTTATCGACATTGTTGACTTATGGCGATCCTTTTGCCGGTCCGGAAAAGGGGGAGGAGTATGTGGTCGTTCCACGGGCCGGAACCATTTCTCCATGGTCTTCCAAGGCGACTGATATCGTCCATAATTGCGGACTGGAGGACGTAAGGCGTGTCGAACGGGGGGTATCCTATCGCATACAGCGTCAAAATGACGCTGCGGCTGTTTCGGATGAGAAACGGCTGGCACTGGCAGGCAAGCTGCATGACCGGATGACGGAAATGGTGATCGCCAGACGTGACGATGCCGACGTATTGTTCCGGGAACTGGAAGCGAAGCCGCTGGAATCGGTCGATATTCTTTCAGGAGGGAAAGATGCACTCGTCAGAGCCAACGGGGAGCTGGGGCTGGCTCTTTCCGATGACGAGGTCGATTATCTTCTGGATGCTTTTGCGAAAGCCGGACGCAATCCGACCGATGTCGAACTGATGATGTTCGCACAGGCGAACAGCGAACATTGCCGGCACAAGATTTTCAATGCGGACTGGACGATTGATGGAGAAGACCAGTCCGGTTCGCTTTTTGCCATGATCCGCAATACGCATGAAAAGCATCCCGGAAAAACGATCGTTGCCTACAAGGACAATTCCTCCATTATCGAAGGCAAGAAAGTCATGCGTTTTTATCCTCAGGGAGGAAAAGGGGATTATGTTTATCGTCCCAATGAGGAGTTGGCCCATATTCTGATGAAAGTGGAAACGCACAATCATCCCACAGCCATTTCTCCTTTTCCGGGCGCGGCGACGGGCTCCGGGGGCGAAATACGCGATGAAGGCGCAACAGGACGTGGCGCAAAACCGAAGGCCGGTCTGACCGGTTTTACGGTATCCAACCTGCAATTGCCGGGTGCATTGCGAAGCTGGGAAAGCGATGAGGATGTTACAGTGGCAAAGAAAAACGATGGCAATACGGTATACGGAAAACCCGACAGGATCGCATCGCCTTTGCAGATCATGATTGAAGGGCCGATTGGCGGTGCCGCGTTCAATAATGAATTCGGCCGTCCCAATCTGACCGGCTATTTCCGTACCTATGAACAGAACGTCAACAGAAAGGTATTCGGTTACCACAAACCGATCATGATAGCAGGTGGTATCGGTTCGATAGCGGATATCCACGCAAAGAAAGATCCTCTTCCGGTCGGAACGCTTCTGATCCAGCTGGGCGGTCCCGGAATGCGTATTGGTATGGGAGGTGGCGCGGCGTCTTCCATGGCGACAGGCGCCAATACAGCGGATCTGGATTTCGATTCTGTCCAGCGCGGCAATCCTGAAATGCAGCGTCGTGCACAGGAAGTCATCAATGCCTGCTGGGCGTTGAAGGAAAACAATCCGATCCTTTCCATTCATGATGTCGGTGCAGGGGGGCTGTCGAACGCGTTTCCTGAAATCACTCATGATGCCAACAGGGGCGCCGTATTCGATTTGCGGAACGTGCCGCTGGAAGAAAGCGGCCTGTCGCCACGCGAAATATGGAGTAACGAATCGCAGGAACGGTATGTACTGGCTGTTGCCCAGGAAAATATCGAACTGTTTGACCAGTTGTGCGGCCGTGAACGGTGTCCTTATGCTATCGTCGGCGTGGCGACGGAAGAAAGGCAACTGAAAGTCATCGATCCGGAATATGGCAACAATCCGGTCGATATGCCGATGGATGTCCTGTTGGGCAAACCTCCGAAGATGCATCGTGATGTCACTCATGTCGTGCATCATTATCCTTCCGTCAGACTGGATCAGCTCGATCTGGAGACGGTCGCGCGTGATGTCATGCTGTTGCCGACCGTAGGTGACAAGTCGTTTCTGGTCACGATTGGGGACCGTTCCGTTGGCGGTTTGACGAGCCGGGACCAGATGGTCGGCCCCTGGCAGGTTCCTGTGGCGGATTGTGCCGTGACGCTGATGAGTTTTGAGGGCTATGCAGGCGAGGCGATGGCAATGGGTGAAAGAACGCCGCTGGCCGTTATCGATGCGCCGGCTTCAGGTCGCATGGCAATCGGTGAGGCACTGACCAATATCGCTTCCGCTCCGATAGATGATATTTCCGATATCAAGCTGTCTGCCAACTGGATGGCCGCCTGCGGACAGTCCGGACAGGATGCGGCGCTGTTCGATACCGTCAGGGCCGTTGGACTTGATCTTTGCCCTCAACTGGGGATCAGCATTCCGGTCGGCAAGGACTCTCTTTCGATGAGAACGACCTGGAAGGATGGTGAGACCGAAAAAGAAGTCATGTCACCTGTTTCCCTGATTGTTTCCGCTTTCTCGCCGGTGACCGATGTTCGCGGTGCGTTGACTCCGCAACTGGATCTGGATGCCGGGGAAACGGCACTTATTCTGATTGATCTTGGTCGGGGAAAAAACCGGATGGGTGCTTCGGCACTGGCCCAGGTTACCCGGCAGATCGGTTCATCGGTACCGGATGTCGACAGTGCAAATGACCTGAAAGCATTTTTTGTCGCGATACAGAAACTGAATCGTGACGGGGTGCTTCTGGCCTATCATGACCGTTCCGATGGCGGGTTGTTTGCCACCTTGTGTGAAATGGCTTTCGCAAGCCGTTGCGGGCTGGATATCGATCTGGATTATGTCGTCAATGCCGCTCTTGCCAAAGGTTCGGATAGGGAGAACCTTCTCTCCGTACTGTTCAATGAGGAACTGGGAGCCGTCATTCAGGTCCGTTTTAGTGATCTGGACAAGGTGAAATCAAGGCTGAGGACAGCCGGTCTTGAAGCGGCCACCCATTATCTGGGTTCCGTAACCGAGGGCGAGATACTGGAATTCAAATTGCGCGGTATGCCTGTTTATACCCATTCCCGTGTCGGTCTGCATCGCTTGTGGAGTGAAACGAGCTGGCGTATTGCCCGCTTGCGGGACAATCCCGAATGTGCGGATATGGAATATGACCGGATTCTGGATACGTCCGATCCCGGAATGACGCCACTGGTGCCTTTCGATATGGAAGAAGATATTGCGGCGCCGTTTATTGCCAGGGGAATCCGTCCGCGTGTCGCCATACTGCGTGAACAGGGATCCAATTCCCACGTTGAAACGGCTTATGTCATGCACAAGGCAGGGTTTGAATCGGTCGATGTGCATATGAGCGATCTGATTGACGGAAGACTGTCTCTGGACGACTGCAAGGGCATGATCGCCGTCGGCGGTTTTTCCTATGGAGACGTACTGGGCGCCGGAGAAGGATGGGCGAAAACGATTCTGTTCAATGAGAGACTGAAAGAACAATTCGAAACCTTTTTCGTCCGGCAGGATACTTTTGCACTGGGTATTTGCAATGGCTGTCAGATGATGAGCAATCTGGCAACGATCATCCCGGGGGCCGAAGCATGGCCCAAGTTTGTCCGTAACCGTTCGGAACAGTTCGAAGCCCGTTTTGTGATGGTCGAGATTCCGAAGTCTCCGTCCATATTTTTCAGGGATATGGATGGACTGAAAGCCCCGATTGTGGTGTCACACGGGGAAGGCAGGGCCGATTTTTCGCAACAGGGAGATATGGGCAAGGTTCTCGTTGCCATGCGTTATATCGATCATAATGGCATGCCGACGGAAGTTTATCCCTTGAATCCGAATGGTTCTCCGCAGGGTATTACATCCGTGACGACCCCTGATGGCCGCTTTACGGTACTGATGCCGCATGCCGAAAGGGTGTTTAAAACGGTGCAACAATCCTGGGCTCCGGATTTCTGGGGAGAATGTTCACCCTGGATGCGCATGTTCCGCAATGCCCGTAAATGGATTGGATGAATCGGCCTGTACTGCAATCAGGGAAACTGCCTGTAAGCGAAGGCAGTTTCCTGTTGGAACCGGATGAATGTTCTTTGGCTGTATTGATGAAAAAACCGGACATGTTTTCCCCACGAAATGACCTGCGCCGCTTTTTGTGCAGGGATATTCCGGAGATATTGCTGAAATCCTGACTCGTTCACATCGAACCAAACAGGCAAATATGTCGGGTATTTTTCTTTTATAATCCTTTTTTTCAGCTTTACTGCTTTCTACAATAAAAATGAAATCTGCCGAAATTCGTGAAAAGTTTCTGAGTTTTTTCAAAGCAAGAGGCCATACGGTCGTCCGTTCAAGTCCACTGGTTCCGGCCAATGACCCGACCCTGATGTTGACGAATGCCGGTATGGTCCAGTTCAAGGATGTTTTTCTGGGACTGGACAAACGTCCCTATACCCGCGCGACGTCTGTGCAGCGATGTGTCCGTGCAGGAGGGAAGCATAACGATCTCGAGAATGTCGGTTATACGGCGCGGCACCATACTTTTTTCGAAATGCTGGGCAATTTCAGTTTCGGTGATTATTTCAAGCGCGATGCCATCCATTTTGCATGGGATTTGCTGACGACAGTATATAAATTGCCTCCGGAAAAACTGTGGGCGACCGTCTATCAGGAAGACGATGAGGCCTATGGTATCTGGGCCGATGAGATCGGTTTGCCGAAGGAACGGATTGTCCGTATCGGTGACAACAAGGGAGCGCGTTACGCATCCGACAATTTCTGGCAGATGGCGGATACCGGTCCGTGTGGTCCGTGTACGGAAATCTTTTACGACCACGGTCCTGAAATTGCCGGAGGGCCTCCGGGAAGTCCGGACGAGGATGGCGACCGTTATATCGAAATATGGAATCTCGTGTTCATGCAGTTCAATCGCGATGAACAGGGAAATATGACGCCATTGCCGCGTCCGTGTGTCGATACCGGCATGGGGCTGGAACGTCTGGCTGCCGTATTGCAGCATGTTCACAGCAATTACGATATCGACCTGTTCCAGAATCTCATCAAGGCCGCGGCACGCGAAACGGATACGGCAGATTTGATAGACAATTCCCTGAAAGTCATCGCCGATCATATTCGTGCCAGCGCTTTCATGATTGTTGACGGTCTTATTCCGGGAAGCGACGGGCATGGTTATGTATTGCGCCGTATCATCCGCCGTGCACTTCGCCACGGGTACAAACTGGGCCAGACAAAGCCGTTTTTTTACAAACTGGTTGACGATCTCGTCAAGGAAATGGGCGCGGCCTATCCGGAACTGACGGAAGCGGCCGGCTATGTCCAGCGGGTTTTGCGCCATGAGGAAGAACGTTTCGGTGAAACACTCGATAATGGCATGAAAATTCTGGAAGCGGCGCTGGCGAAAGAACCACGGGTTCTGGATGGCGAAACGGCCTTTACGCTTTATGATACCTATGGTTTTCCGCTGGATCTGACAGCCGATATTTGTCGTGAACGGAATATTTCTGTCGATGAGGCCGGATTTGATATCGCCATGGAAAAACAGAAAGCGGCAGCACGTGCTTCGGGTAAATTCAAAATGGCAGCCGTTCTGGAGTATAACGGTGAAAAAACCCGTTTTGTCGGTTATGAACGCCTGGAAGAAACCGGGACGGTGGTGGCCCTGTATCGGGATGGAACACCTGTTGACAGGATTGAAGAGGGCCAAAGCGGTGTCGTCGTGCTGGATACCACGCCGTTTTATGCTGAATCGGGGGGGCAGGTCGGTGATGTGGGTGTACTGGCAGGCCAGCGTATGCGTTTTGAAGTGGAAGATACGCAAAAAATCCAGGCTGATGTGGCCGGACATCATGGCAAGGTTGTCAACGGAACGGTTTCGCTGGGCGACAAGGTGGATGCACGTGTCAATATGGAATTGCGTGCGCAAACGATGCGCAATCACTCCGTTACCCATCTGATGCACAAGGCTTTGCGTCAGGTCCTGGGAGCGCATGTCGCACAACGGGGGTCGCTGGTCGATCCGGACAAAACCCGTTTTGACTTCAGTCATAATGCACCGGTGACGGATGACGAAATCCGCCAGGTTGAGGAAATTGTCAATCGGGAAATCGTCGCCAATACTCCGACACAGGCACAGCAGATGAGTTTCGATGAGGCGATCGCACATGGTGCGACGGCTCTTTTCGGCGAAAAATACGGTGATGTGGTTCGTGTGCTCGATATCGGGTTTTCCTGTGAATTGTGCGGCGGTACCCATGTTTCCCGGACAGGGGATATCGGATTTTTCAAAATCGTTTCGGAAGGCGGTGTCGCTGCCGGAATCCGGCGGATTGAAGCGGTGACGGGGCTTGCCGCAATGCACTGGGTGCAGGAAATGTCCCGAAAAGTCGATGAAGCGGCGGTAGCGCTGAAGACCCAGCCTGATGAACTGGTTAACCGGATTGTCCAGCTTCAGGATCAAATGAAAGGTCTGGATCGGGAGCTGTCGACGCTGAAAGCCCGGTTTGCATCCAGCCAGGGTGACGATCTGGCGGGCAAAGCCATCGATGTCAGTGGTATCAAGGTGCTGGCCTCCATGGTTGAGGGGGCCGACGTGCCCGGTTTGCGCAATGCCATGGACAAGCTGAAGGACAAGCTGAAAACGGCAGCCATTGTTCTGGCAACGGTCAAGGATGGCAAAGTCAGTCTGATCGCGGGTATTACTTCCGATATGACATCGAAGATCAAAGCTGGCGAGCTGGTCAATTTTGTCGCCAGCCAGGTCGGTGGCAAAGGGGGAGGCCGTCCTGATATGGCTCAGGCAGGCGGGTCGGATCCAAGCGGTCTTCCGGAAGCGTTGAAGAGCGTGAAGAAATGGGTACAGGAACGTCTGGGTTGACTGATTGACAGAAAATGGAAAACGACGATCCGAAGCGAACCGATCAGACTGTCGATGCCTGTGGGACGAAATGTCCGATGCCGATCCTGAAGGCGAAGAAGGCTTTGGCGAACATGGAATCCGGGCAGTTGCTGAAAGTTCTGGCGACTGATCCGGGCGCTGTACGCGATTTTCATTTTTTCGGCAGCCAGACAGGAAATGAAGTGGTGGAACAGACTGAAGAAAATGGTATTTTCACCATTATTGTCAGAAGAAAATAGGATTGGAAAAACAGCGAGTTATTTTGGAGCGACGCATGAAAATACTGGTACCCGTCAAGCGGGTTGTAGATTACAACGTCAGGATTCGTATCAAGCCAGACGGAAGCGGTGTTGAAACGGATAATGTGAAAATGTCGATGAATCCGTTTGATGAAATCGCTATCGAGGAAGCGGTCCGTCAAAAAGAAGCAGGAGTCGCGACAGAAATCATTGCTGTTTCATGTGGCGTGGAAAAATCGCAGGATATCTTGCGTACTGCTATGGCTATTGGTGCCGACAGAAGTATTCTGGTCAGGACGGAAGCCGGATTGCAGCCGCTGGCTGTAGCAAGGATACTGAAAAAAATCGTTGAAAAGGAACAGCCGGATCTCGTTATTCTGGGCAAACAGGCGATAGATGATGATGCCAACCAGACCGGACAGATGCTGGCGGCTATGCTTGATTGGCCACAAGCGACTTCGGTATCGGAACTTGCCATTGAAAACGGAAAGGCGTTGGTCACGCGTGAGATCGATGATGGTCAGGAAACCCTGTCGTTGCAGTTGCCCGCGGTCGTTACGGCGGATTTGCGGCTGAATGAACCGCGTTATGTGACGTTGCCCAATATGATGAAGGCCAGAAAAAAACCGGTTGAAACGACTTCTCCCGAAGAATTGGGCGTATCGGTAGATTCCCGTCTCAAAACCCTGAAGGTAACCGAACCGGCTGCCCGTTCGGAAGTCCAGATGGTGCCTGATATTGCCACGCTGGTGTCCAGGCTGAAAAACGAAGCCAAAGTGATTTGAGCCTCATTCGATCATTATCCAGTTTTCAATACAGGAATTCAGAAATGTCCATTCTCGTTATTGCCGAACATGACAATCAGTCTTTGAAGAACAGTACCTTGAATACCGTAAGCGCCGCTTTGTTGTGCGGTCAGGATATTCATTTGCTGGTGGCCGGTTGCCAGTGCAAAAGCGTTGCCGAAGAAGCGTCGAAAGTGTCCGGTGTCTCGAAGGTACTGATGGCTGATGCGACTTCACTCGAGCATGCTTTGCCGGAAAACGTGGCACGCCAGATATTGACCATCGCTGCCGCTTATACTCACATACTGGCTCCGGCCACTTCCAGCGGAAAAGCTGTCATGCCGCGTGTCGCGGCCTGTCTGGATGTCGGGCAGATTTCCGAAATCACCCGGGTCGTTTCGGAAGAGACATTCGAACGGCCGATTTATGCAGGCAATGCCATTGCGACGGTGCAGTCGGAAGATACGATCAAGGTATTAACTGTCAGAACCACAGCTTTTCCACCCGCGGAAAAAAGTGACAATGCCGTGCCGGTTGAAAATATTGCTGCCGTTGCCGATAGTGGCAGATCGTCTTACGTATCGTCCCGGACGGACAAGTCGTCCCGTCCTGAGTTATCCAGTGCGAAGATCATTGTATCCGGAGGGCAGGGTGTGGGATCGGCGGAGAATTTCAGACTGATTGAACAGCTGGCGGACAAGCTGGGGGCCGCGGTCGGAGCTTCCCGTGCAGCAGTCGATGCCGGTTATGTTCCGAATGACTTGCAGGTCGGTCAGACGGGAAAAATTGTCGCTCCGGATCTTTATATTGCGGTGGGTATTTCAGGCGCTATTCAGCATGTCGCCGGAATCAAGGACTCCAGAACTATTGTCGCAATCAATCAGGATCCGGATGCACCGATTTTTCTGGCTGCTGACTATGGAATAGTCGGGGATCTGAATGAACTGGTTCCCCAGCTGATTGCCGCGCTGGACTGATTGCGGCCTTGTTGACCGATGAGGGACTGACCGGCGGAACGGCAGTCTGGGTATGCGGTTGATCTGAATCGTGACGGCAGGCAAGCCGTGAAGCAGTTTTGTATGAGTTGTCCGGGGAAATGCCGACCCCGGACAATGGTCGTTCCCGAACAGATTGTTTGAACCGGGGAGGTGTTATGCCAGTTTCTGAAAATGATACGTTGTCTGTGTTTGCACCACAGGAAATCTCTACCGAAGTGTTGCTCGAGAAATATGCCAAAGGCGACGAGACGACTGTACAGGAAGTCATGGAAAGAGTTGCCCACGCACTGGCGGAAGTGGAATCCCCCGAAAGCAGGAAACAGTATGCCGGAAAATTTTTGTGGGCCATGCAAAACGGATTCATACCGGCAGGCAGGATCAGCAGTGCCGCCGGTACAGGATTGCAGACGACGCTTATCAACTGTTTTGTCCAGCCGGTCGGCGATTCGATAACGGATACCGTTGATGGCAAACCGGGTATTTATACGGCTCTGGCTCAGGCGGCGGAAACCATGCGCAGAGGCGGGGGTGTCGGCTACAATTTTTCATCCATCCGTCCACGTGGCGCCAAAGTGCGGGGAACAGGCAGCAGTGCCTCGGGTCCGATTTCCTATATGAAAGTGTTTGACCGCTCCTGTGAAACGGTCGAGTCGGCTGGTGCACGGCGTGGTGCCCAAATGGCGGTTCTTGGTATCGATCATCCGGATATTCTGGAATTCATCACGGTCAAGCAGGAACAGAATCAGCTCAGCAATTTCAATGTATCTGTCGGTGTGACGGATGCGTTCATGCGTGCGGTCGAGACCGATAGCGATTTCGAACTGGTGCACGATGCGGAACCCAATGACTGTCTGAAAGAAAAGGGGGCTTGTAAACGGGCTGACGGCAAATGGGTTTACAGCCGGGTGAAGGCGCGGGATGTCTGGAATCTGGTCATGAAGAGCACATACAATGCCGCAGAGCCGGGAGTTCTTTACATTGACCGGATCAACAGGGAAAACAATCTGGCATATTGTGAAGTCATCGAGGCGACCAATCCGTGTGGTGAACAGCCCTTGCCGGATTATGGCTGTTGTTGCCTCGGTAGCCTGAATCTGGCTGCTTTTGTGATCGCGCCGTTTTCGGAGAAACCGGTTTTCGATTTTGAACGGCTGACCCGGGTAACCGGAATCGCAGTCCGTATGCTGGACAATGTACTGACAGCAACAAAGTGGCCACTTGAGGAACAGGCACGGGAAGCCGCAGCGAAACGCCGTGTCGGTCTGGGATTTACCGGACTGGGAGATGCCCTGATCATGCAGGGAATACGTTACGATTCGGATGAAGGGCGCCATTTTGCGATCAAGGTTGCCAAAACGATGCGCGATGCGGCCTATTCGGAGTCGATTGATCTGGCGAAGGAACGTGGATCTTTTCCCATGCTTGATGTGGAACGTTATCTGGAAGGGGGATTCGTATCGCGTTTGCCTGAAGAGATAAAAACACGGATTCGCAAGCATGGCATCCGGAATTCCCACCTGACGTCCATTGCACCGACCGGCACGATTTCACTGGCTTTCGCCGATAATGCGTCTAATGGTATCGAACCGGCATTTTCGTGGTTTTACAATCGTGTCAAGCGTATGCCTGACGGTTCCAGAAAAAATTACACGGTAGAAGATCATGCCTATCGGGTTTACCGGTCCATGAATAACGATGTCTCGGAACTGCCCGCTTGTTTCGTTTCGGCACTGGAAATATCGGCGATGGACCATATGCTGATGGTGGCGGCAGTCGCTCCTTATATCGATGCCGCCATATCGAAGACCGTCAATGTTGCAGAAGATTATCCCTATGAGGATTTCAAGAATCTGTATCTGGAGGCCTGGAAAAAAGGGTTGAAAGGCATTACGACCTATCGCCCGAACAGCGTGAGAGCGGCTGTTCTTTCTGTTTCTGGGGAAAAAACGGAAGAAAAAAACGGAAAGAAGGAAAACAGTTCGCATTCTGTTACGCTTCTGGAGCAGGACAGACGCATCACTCTGAAGGAAGTGACTATCGCTCCTCCGCTGTCTTCGTTAAGGTGGCCGTCACGTCCGATGTTGCCTGCAGGGGCTTCAGCCTGGGTGAGTGAACAGATACAGTCACCGCAGGGAGAATTTGCCGTTGCCGTTTCCGATCACGATGGGATTCCGTTCGAGGTCTGGGTACTGGGAGGACAAACGCCGCGCGGTCTCGATGCTATTGCGAAAACCCTGTCCATCGATATGCGCGCCAACGATCGGAGCTGGTTGCACAAACGTTTTACCATGTTATCCCATGTCGGAGGAGATTCTTTCGAAATGCCGATGCCTCCGGACGGCGAATTCATTCAGGTTCCCAGTGCGACGGCGGCTCTCGCCAGACTGGTCATGTGGCGTTACAATCAGCTGGGTGCGCTGGATCATAAAACGGATGAACCCTCGCCGGTTCTTGATGCGCTTTTTTCCCGTCATGAACCCAAGACCGGGACGGATGGTACCCTGGCATGGGTGGCCGATGTACAGAACCCGTCGACTGGCGATGATTTTGTTCTGATGCTGAAAGAACTGGAAATGCCTGATGGTACGCGCCGTCCATACAGTATGGGATTGACTGGTGGCCATCCCCGTGCCCTGGATGGTTTGTGCAAGCTGCTTTCGGTTGACATGCGTGTGATTGATCCGGCATGGATCGGTATGAAGCTGCGCAAATTGCTGAATTACGCCGAACCGCGAGGTGATTTTCTGGCACGGGTTCCCGGTACGGCAAGACAGGCCAGTTTTCCATCTACCGTTGCCTATATTGCTCAGCTGGTCATTCACCGCTATAACATGCTGGGCATTCTCATGCCGGATGGCCATCCGGTCAAACCGCTGGGTGTCGTCGCCGATGAGCCGGTTCACGAAATACGGACTTCTGCACAGAAAATGGCCGGCAGATTGTGTTCGGAGTGCGGCAATGCGACCGTTATCCGCAAGGATGGTTGCGATTTCTGTACATCGTGCGGAGCGATCGGTTCCTGCGGCTGACCGCCGCTGAAGATGATAGCCCTGCAGGTATGACTGTTGCCTGCAGGGTTTTTTATTGGAAAGAAGGGTTCCGGAATGGATGAGCATGTTTTGAAAAATGCGAGGCGATTTACAGGGTTTGCCGGGCTTTATGATGGTGTACGTCCCAGGATGCCGGTTTATCCGGTTGAGGTCATACGTCAATATCTGGGACGGAAACCGGACAGGGTCGTTGATCTCGGATGCGGGACGGGACTTTCTACTCTTGTCTGGCGGAATCGGTGTCTGGAAGTGATCGGTATCGAGCCCAGTGACGATATGCTTGCTGTTGCACAAAAAAAGGAAATGAACGGAATAGCCTTCAGGAAAGGTTCTTCGACCAGTACGGGATTACCGGATAAGTCAGCCGATGCCGTCATCTGTTCCCAGTCGTTTCACTGGATGGAACCACGGTCGGCCTTGTCTGAAATCAACCGTGTCCTGAGGCCGGGAGGAGTGTTTGCTACAGTCGATTGCGATTGGCCTCCTGTCTCCGATTGGCGGGTCGAAAAGAAATATAAGGAATTGTTCGACAAGGTTCTCCAAATCGAAAAAACGGAAAAACTTGTTGAATCGTCATTTGTTCGGTGGGAAAAAACCGGACATTTGCATCATATCGAAAGCAGCGGATATTTCAGATATGTCAGGGAAATCGTTTTTTCCAGCAGGGAAAAATGCGATGCCGAAAGACTGATCGGGCTGGCAAAAAGCCAGGGAGGGTTGCAGAGTATACTGAAAGTCGATCCAGGTCTGATCGAAGAAGATCTTGCCCGGTTCATGCGATCTGTTCGGGATGTATTCGGCGAAACAGTGTTTGATATCGATTTCGGTTACCGGATGAGGATCGGCGTCAAATAATGGTTGTCAATCCTTGTCTGGAACAGGAAACAGGGAGAGGAATTTCCTGAAGTGGCAGGGCGTCGTCCTGTTTGTAGGTCCGGTAAATATGTCTTGTTTCCTTTTCATGGAAATAAAGGAAGGATTGTTTAAGGGCAGCCTGATGCGATCAGGAAAGTCGATCCTTTGTAATCCAGTTTGATGCGATGAAGGTTGTTTCTGAAATAGCCGAAGCCGTTTTTCGGTCTGTTTTCATTGGGGAGAACGGCGATATTTGTCAAACATCAAACGGAAGTCCGTGATAATCCATTACGATTTACGATTTTTATGAAGGTCATTCATTGAATGGATGACATTATTCAGGCGATTTTCTTGTTTTGTTTCTTCCGAAAACCGAAAGACCATCATGTTATCAAGTGTGTATGTTCAGGTTGCCGTTACCAGTGATAATGAACGGCTCAGGCGACAGTTGGGATATCTGAGGAAAAAAACAGTTTTATCTGACGGGGACATTTCCGGAATGGACGAGATTATCCACCGTATCGTGCAAATTTACGAGCAATGCCGGTTGAGCCGTTTCGAGAAAACGGTTTTGCCGGTTCTGGCAAGAACGGGAAAAATTTCGCAGCAACTTCTGGCGGAATTCAGGTCTTGCAGAAACAATATTAGTGAAACCTATTTTCTTTTAACCTGTTTTCCCTGGAAATGGAGTATCGGCAGGGATATATTGACAGACAGGGTCGATCTGTATATCCGTCAGATCGAGGATCTTATTGATCGGAAGGAAACCCGTCTTTTCGAACAGGCCAAAGAAGTTCTGTCCGATGAAAACTGGTTCGAAATGGCGGAAACATTCATGGAAGAGGACAACGGTTTTCCGGAATTTGAGGAATACCGTTTCGGGTATCACGACAGCTTTTTGCCGAAAGAAAACGGAGAACATGTCAGGAATGGTTTTTCCGTGTCATATCGCTGAAATGAAATACAAGTTATAATACGAAGTTGCAATAGTCGGCAAATCAACCAGTTAGCCGATTTCCGTTTTCGGACAGACGGAGCAGGGCAGTTGTCGGTTCTATCTTGCCGGACGGCCGCCGGGAGCAGGATACGGTTTGCCTGAATCCAGGTTTCAAACCGGAACCGGGAAATCCCGATTATCTTACAAAGATTTTTAGGAAAGGATTTTTACATGAAAAAATCAATGTCCAGAGAGCATGCCGATCTTTTGAAGCGTTGCTATATGAGCATGGGCATGGATCATGACATCATGCTTGGAGTGCAGAACCGCAAGGCTGAAGCGTATGATTTGCTGGCGCATATACATTCCGAAGTTCACAAGCCGCATATCGCTGATGGTGGTAATGGATCTCACCATCCTTGCCATTGCGCAAATTCCTGATCAGGTCTGTTTTTCTTCGAAAACCTGTTGTTTATTGATTGACCTCCTGTCACGATTGAGTTGTTTGCATGTCATATTGAAAAATGGCGTGATGTGCATATTGTCAATCGTGAAAACAGGCAGGTTTTTCCCGTTTTCTGATTCCTCTGGCCTTGTTCAAGGTCAAAACCCACAACTTCGTCAACTTTCACAAAATTTTTACTGTTTTTACATCAAGAAAAAAGTAATTTGCGCTTCCTCTTGATATCATGTCCTTTTTTGTGAAGTCGGGTTCCATATTCTATGCTGAATTTTCTATCGCACATTTTTGGAAAGAAACATCCAGACGATAAAGCCACTCAGCCTGAAAGAAAGAAGGATGCTTCTGTCTCACAGGATGCAAAACTGGAAGCGCTGAAAGTGGCAGAACAGCTGCCTGATGACGAGTCTGTCGTTGTCGACTTCGTGATGCGGTGTCGTTTTGCAGACGCGCGTTATGTGGCAGCACAGAAAATTCATTCGAGACAGGTTCTGGAACAGGTCAGATCGGCCATGCAAAAAACGGACCGGCGTGTATACAGGCTGATGCAGGTACGCCTGAATGAAATGACACGCAGTGATGTACTTGCAACCAGGGTTGGTCTGCTTGTCGGAAAGGCGTCTGCTCTGGCAGAAGAACCTGCGCTGACTCCCAATCTGGTCGTCGAGCTCGATCGGGAATGGGAAACAGTTACGGAAAACGATGCTGACAGGTTGCCGTTCGGGTTGAAAAGCCGGTTTGAGTCCTTGCGTGCGCAGCTTGAATCAAGATTGTCCGCTCAGCTGGTTTTGCAGCGGGAAGTGAAAACCGCCTATGCCGAATTGTCGGAGCTGGATGGAAATCCTGTTATGACTCCTTCGGAACGTTCGGCACGGTTACAGGATTTTGCAGGGAAATTGAAAGAATGGAAAACATCGCCGGAACAATTTTCCCTGCCACGTCAGTTGCTTGCTGATTTCGAGACAAAACTGACCGCTCTTGCTGATTTGTCGGAACATTTCCGGAAAGAATACGAGGCGCAGGAGCTTCGTATGAAGTGGCTTCACGAAACAGAGCAGTCCGATTTTTCCCGTCTGGATGAATCGGAACTGAAAAAACAGTGGGCTGAATTGCCCGCAGTCAGGAACAAGGAACGGCTGGCCGAACTGGACGAGCGGTTCCATGCCATTCTTGTGCAGCTGGCCGTAGTGGAATCTTCCATTATCGATTCCTTTCCGAAACTCGAACTTTCCCCGTCCGAAGCAAAAGAGTATTTCGGCAAGCATTTGGGGGCGTTGCGGCAGGCGGTGGAATCGGGGTCTGTACAGGATGCCGTAATCCATGATGATGCGCTGCGCCAGCTTGAAACGGATGTACTGGATGCAGGTGACGAACAGCTGGTACAGCTGGAACATTTCAGGGCCGAACTCAGACGTTTGCAGGGGTGGGCAAAATGGAGTGGACAATTGTCACGCGAAAAGCTGATTCGTTTCATGCAGGAATTGCCTGAACAGGAGCTTGAAATCGGTATGCTGGCGGAGACGGTCGTTCAGGCGAGGGAACAGTGGAAGTCTCTTAATGCCGTATCCGGTATGGCGACCCGCGAACAATGGACCCAATTCGATGACGCTTGCAATCGTGCTTATGAACCAGTGCTTGAACGTGCGAGAAAACAGGCCAGTGAAAGGGAAAAGAATATCATCCGGGCCGAGTCGATTATCGAAAATGTACGTGCCTTCGCGCATCATTTCGAGTCCGATCTGGCTGATGTGACGGCTCGTCATGAACAATTCGACTGGAAACCTGTGATCAGTTTTTACCGGCAGACGATGCAGTTGTGGCGTCAACTCGGCATGGTGGGAAGAAAGGAGAAAAAACGGCTTGATGAGACATTTTCCAGTGTTATCCAGCCCGTCAGGGAAAAGCTTTATGCCCAAACCCAGCTGGAAATCGGGCGCCGTCAACAGCTCATTGAAGAAGTGGAGAGAATCGATCCCGCTCACAAGGACGTCGGCAGGATGTTGCATGCCGTGCAGGACAAGTGGCAGATCTGCGCCAGAGCGTTTCCACTGGACAATCGGGAAGATAAAAAATTATGGGCGCGTTTTCGTGAAGTTTGTGAACGGGTTCATGCTTGCCGGGTGGAAAAGAACAGGATCAACGATCTTGAGAGACAGCAACATCTCAGGCAAAAAGAGAAGATATGCGCAGAACTGGAGTCAATGAATGCCTGTGACAAACCCGGAGAGATTGAACATCGTCTCGGGGAACTTCTGAATCAATGGAAGAATGTCGGACATGTTCCACGCGACGTGGCATCTGAAATCCAGAACAGACTGGATGATGCGGTAGCGTTATGCAGAAATCGGATCAGACAATTGAAATCGGAAAGAATGTCTGAACTCCTGAAAGGATTTCACGATAAATTCGTATTGTGCTGTTCTTTGGAAAAACGGATTGCCGATTTTTGTGTCGAGACTGAAAATGGTCTGATCGATACCGTTTCCGAAGATGAGGAGTTTGAAACTGCGTGGAAATCATTGCCTGCTCTTCCGGAAAAGATGGAGAGTGTCTTGTCGCGCCGTTTTTATAATGGATTGAAAGCCATGGCTGGCAGGAATCTGGCATACGGGAAACGTTTGCTGGAGAACGTGTCCTCCATGAAAGAAAACATTCTCCGGTTTGAAATCCTGTATGGACTTGAATCACCGGATTATCTGGAGAATGAACGGCTCAAAAAACAGATGGAAATGCTTCAGGAAGCATTGGGAGGAAGTGAAACGCTTAAACCGGTGGATGTATCCAGACAGTTGCTTGAATTGCCTGCGCTGGCGGATGGGGAGGATATCGACCGGATCAACAGGCTGATCATGAAACTGAATGAACCCGGCTGATACCGGGTTTTTCAGGATTTCAGTGAACTGATGGTCCGGGTGGCTCGGATGAGCTGTTATCCGTGAAAAGCTGCGCACAGTCGACAGGATCGAATGAATAGGTCTTTCCACAGTAATCGCAATGAATTGCCAGATTTCCCTGTTCCTTGAGTGCGTCGTCGATTTCTTTTTTCCCGAGCATTTTCAGCATATTGCCCACTTTTTCACGGCTGCAGCTGCAACTGAAAGCCGGATGTACGGGATCGAAGGCAAAGAGATCTTCTTCCCAGAAAAGCCGGTGTTGTAATGTTTCGATATCGGTTTCAAGCAGTTCTTCTGTTTTGAGAGTCGATGCCAGAGCGAGAAGATGTTCCCATGCCTTGTCATCTTCGTCGTTTTTTTCGGCAAGCCCGTCTGGTCCGGTTTCCGGCGGCATCTTTTGCAGCAGGAGACCACGAATGACGAGGGAATCCGCAGCCAGCCAGATACGGGTGTCGAGTTGCTCCGACTGTTTCATGTAATTTTCGATAATTCGGGAAATAGATTCACCGTCAAGTGAAACGATGCCCTGGTAAGGGCGCTGTCCCGGCACTTTGTCGTGCGGATCCAGGGTGATGACAAAGCGGCCTGTTCCATTCGGATTGATCAGATCGGTGAAAGTGGCGTTTTCCTTGATGACGGCATCCTCAGCCAGTTTTGCCGTGGCACGGATTTTCAGGGACGAGTCGCATTCCACAACCAGCAGGCGGACAGGGCCACTACCCTGTACCTGCATAATGAGTGAGCCGTCGAACTTGATGTTGGCACTTAACAAAACGGCTGCACCGATCATTTCGCCAAGAAGACGGGTGACCGGTAAAGGGTATCCGTGATGCAATTGTATTTGATGCCAGGTTTCGGACAATTCAACGAATTCGCCACGAACAGGAGCATGTTGAAAAAGGAGTTTTTTAAGTTGATCTTTCATCGAATGGGGTTCCACGTAAACAATAACCGGATTTTACCGTGCAAAAGACTTCCGTATCGTTAAAGATTTGCATCTATTGATTTTTCCTTGTCTGGCGAATTCCCGGTTTCCGGTCGATCAATCCCGACAAGTGTGTCTTCAAACCGTTGTTTGTTCCAGACATAGTGACTGGCCGCTCGCGGCATTCTGGCGGCTGTTTTTTCATCCATGGTTCTGGCGATCCGTGCCGGTACACCGAGCAGTACGACACCGGGTTTGAAGTTTTTGTTTTCGGCTATCAGTGTACCGGCACCGACAAGACTGTTTTCTGCAATGACCGATCCGTTCAGAACGGTTGCCCGGATGCCGATCATGGTTCCGTCTCCGATAGTGCAGCCATGCAGCATGGCCATATGTCCGACAGTGACGTTTTTTCCGACGGTCACAGGATAACCGGGATCGGCGTGAAGGACGGAACCGTCCTGAATATTGCTGTTTTCACCGATGGTGATCCGGTCATTGTCGGCACGGATAACGACATTGAACCAGACGGATGCATGGGCCTTAATGACGACATCTCCGATAATTGTGGCATTGTCCGCAATGAAAGCGGAGGGATGAATTTTCGGTGTACGGTTTCCTAAACGATAAATGGGCATGATTGACTTCACGAAATGGCTGGCTTGAAAGACTTTTATTTTACCTTCTGTAACGTGCGTCATCGATCCGAAAGAAAAAATGACTAGACTCGGGGCAGTTACGGCTTCAGGATGTGATTTTCCGTTCGAAACGGTTTTTCAGGCAAGACATATGATTATAATGTTCTGCTTTACAGACAATTTTAATTACCGATGAAAGTTTCACGAACAGAATTTGTTGATGCTTATGACATGCGTTTGTGTGTCCGTCACTGGGGCGATGAAAGTGCGCCGAAGCTGTTTATGATACATGGCTGGATGGATATATCCGCTTCGTTTCAGTTTGTCGTGGATGCATTCAAATGTGACTGGCATGTGATTGCGCCGGATATGCGCGGTTTTGGCCATTCCGGCTGGGCAAAAGGAGGGTACTGGTTTCCGGATTATCTGGCGGATCTGGAGGCCCTGCTGGATCATTATTCTCCCAATGAACCTGTCCGGTTGATCGGTCACAGCCTGGGAGGGAATATCACCAGTGTTTACTCGGGAATCAGACCTTCGCGGGTAGCGCAGCTGGTCAGTCTGGAAGGTTACGGTATTGTCGAGAACCGTCCTGATATGGCACCCGGAAGACTGGAACGCTGGCTGGATTCCCGGAAGAAACCGGAAAGATTGCGACCTTATCCGGACAAGGAAGCCGTTATCGCCCGATTGCAGAAAAACAATCCCAGACTGACGTATGAAAGAGCTTTTTTTCTGGCGGATTACTGGACGGAGGTGAACGATAAGGGAGAGCGCATCGTGATGGCCGATCCAAGGCACAAGACACTTCCTGTCTTGTCCAGGCTGGATGAAATTCTGGCATGCTGGAGCCGGATAGAAGCGAAAGTGCTTTTTATCGAGGGGCAGCATTCCCTTCTGGGTATCCGCATGAAAGACCAGGCCAGGGCCCAGGAAGAGATCCGGCGTCGTGCCTCATACATCCGGGATGTCCGTATTGCGTTGGTGGAAGGTGCCGGTCATATGTTACAGCATGATCAGCCGGAAGCCGTTGCGAAACTGATCGAGGATTTTCTGGGTTGACAGAAAGTGGTGCCTGTCTGCGCCGGACGGTCGTCGTACAATACAATTTTAAGGATATGGTGGATCTGATTTATGTTGAATATTGATCTGCACTCGCATTCACGTGTTTCAGATGGTGTTCTTGGCCCGGCCGATCTGGTCAGACGTGCCTGTGACAATGGTGTTAAGGTACTGGCTCTGACAGATCACGATGAAGTGGCTGGTGTGACGGAAGCGAAAAGGACAGCCAGCGAAATGGGGATTGAACTGGTTTCCGGTGTGGAAATTTCGATTACCTGGGCGGGGACATCCATCCATATTGTCGGTTTGCAGGTTGACGAAAAAGATCCGGTACTGGTCGACATGCTTCGCAGAAACCGTATGGGGCGTATGGAACGGGCACAGAGAATGGGAGAACGGTTTGCCGAACTGGGTGTCGAAGGCGCTTATGAGGGCGCCCTGAAGTATGTGACCAATCCGAACCTGATTTCCAGAAAGCATTTTGCCCGTTTTCTGGTAGAAACCGGTGTCTGCCCGACGATTTCGAATGCTTTCGACCGTTACCTGAAGGATGGAGGTCCTGCCTATATCCGCCACCAATGGGCGACTTTGACGGAAGCGGTCCAGTGGATTCTGGATGCGGGAGGAATGGCTGTCGTCGCCCATCCGGGCCGATACAAAATCAAGGATGTGGCGTTATACGCGTTTCTGGATGAATTCAAGCAGCTGGGAGGAAAAGGTATCGAGGTCGTAACGGGCAGTCATACTCCTGATCAGTATCTGTATTTTGCTAGACTGGCCAATCGTTACGGATTTCTGGCGTCGGTCGGTTCCGATTTTCATGCACCGGGAGAATCTCCTGTTGACGTCGGTTGTCTTCCCGATTTTCCCTGTCCTGTCGAACCGGTCTGGAAAGACTGGCGTTGACAGGAGCGTTTCGTTTCCCTGTTACCGATTGAAACCAAAAATTGCTGCATGATTTTCAATTTGCCATTATATTCGCTTATCTCATGTAAAAAATTAATAATCCGTTTCAGTTTTCCGGCAATCTTGTAAGAACAGGACTTGATTTTCCGGGAAACAGACCTATTTGAATATTTCAATCCTACACAATTCGGAAATACGGAATTCATTCATGAAAAGAATTTTTCTTTTTATTGTGACCAATCTGGCAGTCGTTCTGGTTATGTCGATCGTTCTGTCGCTTCTGGGGGTCAATCGCTATTTGTATCGCAGTGGACTGGATCTGGGCAGTTTGCTTGTATTTTCTCTGGTTGTCGGTTTTACCGGCTCCATTATTTCGTTACTGATGAGCAAAAGGATGGCCAAATGGTCAACGGGAGCATATGTAATCGATTCACCTTCCAATGCAACGGAACAATGGTTGTTAAATACCGTTCAGAAACTGTCAATGGAAGCCGGAATCAGGATGCCGGAAGTCGCTGTGTACGAAGGGGAACCGAATGCTTTTGCAACTGGCGCTTTCAAAAATTCGGCGCTGGTCGCTGTTTCGACCGGTTTGCTTCAAAGCATGAATCATGAGGAAGTGGAAGCAGTACTCGGTCACGAAATCGCCCATGTCGCCAATGGAGATATGGTGACCTTGACCCTGATTCAGGGAGTGGTCAATACATTTGTGATTTTCCTCGCGCGTGTAGTCGGTTTTGTGGTGGATAATGTGCTGTCGAGAAATTCCGAAAATGGAAGAAGTGGTGTCGGTTATTTCTTTACGGTATTTGTTTGCGAGATATTGTTTGGCGTTCTGGCTTCCATGATTGTTGCGTGGTTTTCCCGTTATCGGGAATTCAGGGCAGATGCCGGTTCGGCCAGATTGTTGGGAAGCAGCAGGCCTATGATCCATGCTCTCCAGCGGCTCGGACATATGCAATCCGGTGACTTGCCGAAAAACATGACGGCAATGGGTATCAGCAGCCGCAGTGGTTTCATGTCGCTGTTTGCGACGCATCCTCCTATCGAAAAAAGGATTGAGGCGCTACAGACCGGTCGTATCTGATGGAACGGTTCAAGACTAAAAGTTGAGAAATGACGAGTTTTTATCTGGAAATACATCCTGTTAATCCTCAAACCCGCCTGATCAGGAAGGCTGCCGATATTGTGCGTGATGGAGGAGTGATCGTTATACCGACCGATTCCAGTTATGCGCTGGTATGCCGTCTGGATGACAAGGCAGCCGTTGACAGGATACGGCAGATCCGCCAGATTGACGAACGGCATTTGCTGACTTTGTTGTGCCGTGATTTGAGTGAAGTGGGTTCCTATGCCAGAGTGGACAATTCCGCTTATCGCCTTCTCAAAACGGCGACACCGGGGGCCTTTACTTTTATCTTGCAAGCAACCAAGGAGGTACCGCGCCGTTTGTCGCATCCGTCTCGCAAGACAATCGGTTTGCGTGTGCCGGACAACCGTATCGATCAGGCCTTGCTGAAAGAGCTTGGAGAACCTCTGATCTGTACAACGGTTATTCTTCCGGGCGATGAAGATCCCATGACGGAAGGGTATGTCATTCAGGAAAGACTGGAAAAACTGGTTGATGCTGTTGTTGATGGTGGAGCCTGTGGCCTGTTGCCCACGACGGTCGTTGATCTGACCGGCAAGGAACCTTTGCTGGTGCGTAGTGGACGGGGAGAGCCTGCCCTGATAGGGTTGTAAAAAAACGGCCCGATGCATTTATCGGCTGTTTCATGATCTGAAAGTATGGAATGGAAAATATTGCTGAAACGGCCATAGTCTGGGTTATTCCCGTGTTGCTTGCCATCACCCTGCATGAGGCGGCACATGCCTTTGTCGCGCGCTTTCTCGGTGATTCAACCGCTTATATGCAAGGAAGAATGACACTGAATCCGTTCAGGCATATCGATCCACTCGGAACTGTTGTGATTCCTGCCATGCTTTTTCTTGTGGGCAGCCCTTTTATTTTCGGTTATGCCAAGCCGGTTCCCGTCAATTTCGGGCAGTTGCGTCATCCCAGAAGAGATTCCGCACTGGTGGCCCTGGCGGGACCAGGCTCGAATCTTCTGATGGCTTTGCTGTGGAGTCTGTTCAAAGTCGGTTTGTTGCTGGCGCATGGTCAGAACGGGTTTCTTCTTCAGATGGCCGATGCCGGTGTCATGATCAATCTGGTCCTTTTCGCTTTCAATCTTTTCCCATTGCCACCGCTGGATGGAGGACGCATAATGACAAGTCTGTTGCCGGTGAATATGGCGTACAAGTTTGCCCAGATCGAGCGGTACGGCTTTTTCATCGTGCTGGGACTGGTTTATCTCGGGCTGACGAATTACTGGATGCGTCCGGTGATGTATCTGGGGCGCTGGATCGTCAACCTGTTTCTTTATCCATTGTTATATTTTTTGTCTTTGTGATTCATTATGTATCCTGATCGTGTTGTTTCCGGCATGCGTCCGACCGGCGCATTGCATCTTGGCCATTATCATGGCGCCATCAAAAACTGGGTTCGTATCCAATCGGAAATCGAAAGCCTGTTTTTTGTCGCAGACTGGCATGCATTGACAACCCATTATGATGAAGTGGAAACCATCGAAAAGAATGCATGGGAAATGGTGATTGACTGGCTCGCAGCCGGTATTGATCCGGAAAAAGCGACGATTTTCATCCAGTCCAGGGTTCTTGAACATGCCGAACTGACGTTGCTGATGAGCATGTCGACTCCCCTATCATGGCTGGAGAGGGTGCCGACCTACAAGGATCAGATACAGAAGCTGGCACACAAGGATCTGACGACCTATGGTTTTCTGGGCTATCCTCTCATGATGGCGGCCGATGTGCTTGTTTATCGTGCCAATAAAGTTCCTGTCGGGGAGGATCAATTGCCGCACATGGAGATCATGCGGGAGCTGGCGCGACGTTTCAATTATATGTATGGTCGGGAAAAAGGCTTTGACGAGAAGGCTCAGGCGAGCGCGAAAAAACTCGGAAACAAACAGGCCAGGATTTTCATGGAATTGCGCACGGATTACCAGGAGAAAGGAAATACCGAATCGCTTGAGAAGGCAAAGGCCATGCTGGATCAGGCCGGCAGTCTGTCCACCAGTGACAGGGAGCTGCTGTACGGTTATCTGTTGGGAAGTCGCAAGCAGATTCTGGCGGAACCTCAAGCGTTGTTGACGGAAGCTTCCCGGTTGCCGGGGCTTGACGGCGCCAAGATGTCGAAAAGTTATGGCAATACGATTGCGTTGCGTGATGACAAGGAAACGATAGCCAGAAAAATCCGGACAATGCAGACCGATCCGGCACGTGTCAAGCGAACTGACCCGGGGGATCCCGAAAAATGTCCGGTCTGGCTTTTCCATGTTGTCTATTCCGATGATGAAACGAAAGAATGGGCGCAACAGGGGTGCCGTTCTGCCGGAATAGGCTGTATTCAGTGCAAGCAGCCGATTATCGATGCGGTCATTCGTGAACTGGAACCGATGCAGGAGAGAGCGCAACAGTATGTCGCCAAGCCGGCGCTTGTCAGGGAAATAGTCGAGTATGGCTGTGAAAAGGCGCGTAAGCTGGCTGGCGAAACCATGCGTGATGTCCGGGAAGCGATGGGGTTGGGATATTCCGGAAAATAATGGAAGCGGCAATTTGCTGGCATATTTATTCTCGGCTATAATTGAATGGCTTAACGAATTCAATCATTACCGTAGCGCCTGCGTTGTCCGACTCCTATTAAAACTCCAGCGTTCCGAACTGGTTAACAGCAGTTCGGGAGGTTAATGCAGCCTGATGAAGCGGTGCCGTTGCGGTAGCACTAAAAGGAGTTACCTTGCAATTCCCTTTCGGTCAACAAGTTCCAGCCGTTCTGGCGCTTGCAGACGGCACTGTTTTTCACGGCTATTCTATTGGCGCTTCAGGTGAGACTTCCGGCGAAGTTGTTTTCAACACTTCCATGACAGGTTATCAGGAGATTCTGACGGATCCCAGTTACAGCGGGCAGATCGTTACCCTGACTTATCCTCATATCGGCAATACAGGTGTCAATCCTGAAGATGTCGAGTCCAGAAAAATACAGGCAGCCGGTTTTATCGTCAAAGATGTCCAGCCCGTCATTTCCAATTTCCGTGCAACCCAGTCTCTTCCCGATTATCTGAAAGAACAGAATATTGTCGCGATTGCCGGTATCGATACCCGTAAACTGACTCGTATTCTTCGTGAAAAAGGGGCGCAGAGTGGCGCGATTGTCGTCGGGAACGATGAAAGGAAAGCACTTGAACTGGCACGTGGTTGTCAGGGGCTTTCCGGGCAGGATCTGGCCAGAGAGGTTACGACAGACAGTTCCTATGAGTGGACGGAAGCGGGCTGGGAGCTGGGTTCCGGTTACAAGCAGCTTGGCGACTACAAGTATCATGTCGTTGCATTCGATTTCGGTGTCAAGCGTAATATTTTGCGTATGCTGACTGATCGCGGGTGTAAAGTCACCGTACTTCCGGCACAATCTTCGGCTGAAGATGTGCTGAAACTGTCACCGGATGGCGTTTTTCTTTCGAATGGCCCCGGCGATCCCGAACCGTGTACGTATGCAATTGATGCGGCTCGTGAATTGATCGAGCGTGGCATTCCGACTTTCGGGATTTGTCTCGGGCATCAGATCATGGCGTTGGCCGCCGGTGCAAGAACCATGAAAATGAAATTCGGCCATCATGGCGCCAATCATCCTGTACAGGATCTTGAAACGGGAAAAGTATTAATCACATCGCAAAACCATGGCTTTGCTGTCGATGCTTCTACATTGCCTTCCAATTGCAAGGTAACGCACAAGTCGCTTTTTGATGGTTCCCTGCAAGGATTTGCCCGAACCGATAAGCCCGCTTTCTGTTTCCAGGGGCATCCTGAAGCTTCGCCCGGCCCGGGAGATGTCGATTATCTGTTTGACAGATTTGTCGGACTGATGGAAAAAGCCAAAAAGGACAAGTAACCATTCGGTTTCGCTGTGGCAGGGGTTGCTTCGGCAAAATTGAAAGCATTTTCGCCGTTTTCCGGTTTTTGAAAACGGTAACCTATACAACTTGAAAATATGCCAAAACGTACTGATATCAAAAGCATTCTTATTATTGGCGCCGGCCCCATTATCATTGGACAGGCTTGTGAATTCGATTATTCCGGTGCCCAGGCTTGCAAGGCTTTAAGGGAAGAGGGGTACAGGGTCATTCTGGTCAACAGCAATCCTGCAACCATTATGACTGATCCGGATATGGCGGATGTGACGTTCATCGAACCGATCACCTGGAAAGTGGTGGAACGGATTATCGAGAAAGAAAAGCCCGATGCCATTCTGCCGACCATGGGTGGCCAGACAGCTCTGAATTGCGCACTTGATCTGTATCGTAATGGTGTTCTGGAGAAATATGGTGTTGAGCTGATCGGTGCTTCGCCGGAAGCGATCGACAAGGCGGAAGATCGTTCGAAGTTCAAGGAAGCCATGACGAAAATCGGGCTTTCCTCGGCACGTTCCGGAATTGCGCATTCGCTGGATCAGGCCTGGGATGTCCAGAAAAGAATCGGGTTCCCGGTGATCATCCGGCCGTCTTTCACACTGGGTGGTACGGGAGGCGGCATTGCCTATAATGAAGAAGAATTCGATGCGATTTGTCGTCGTGGACTGGAGGCTTCTCCAACCAGTGAATTGCTGATCGAGGAATCATTGATCGGCTGGAAAGAGTATGAAATGGAAGTGGTTCGTGATCGTGTGGACAACTGTATCATCGTCTGTTCGATCGAAAACCTGGATCCGATGGGAGTACATACCGGTGATTCGATTACAGTGGCGCCGGCGCAAACACTGACCGACAAGGAGTATCAGCTGATGCGTAATGCCTCGATTGCCATTCTGCGTGAAATCGGGGTGGATACAGGTGGATCGAATGTCCAGTTCGCCATCAATCCGAAAGATGGACGCATGATCGTCATCGAGATGAATCCACGTGTTTCCCGTTCATCTGCGCTGGCATCGAAAGCAACCGGGTTCCCGATTGCCAAGGTGGCGGCCAAGCTGGCGATCGGTTTCACTCTGGACGAACTGAGAAATGAAATTACGGGTGGTGCGACACCGGCTTCTTTTGAACCTTCCATTGATTATGTCGTCACGAAAGTACCCCGTTTCACATTCGAGAAGTTCCCATCTGCCGATCCGCATCTGACGACGCAGATGAAATCGGTGGGTGAAGTGATGGCGATCGGCCGGACATTCCAGGAGTCGTTCCAGAAAGCCTTGCGCGGGCTTGAAGTCGGTGTGGAAGGCATGAATGAGAAAACGACCGATCACGAAGTCATCAAGGAAGAACTCGGCGAACCAGGCCCGGAACGTATCTGGTATGTCGGTGATGCATTCGCACAGGGTTTCACGCTGGACGAGGTACATAATCTGACGCATATCGATCCCTGGTTTCTGGCGCAGATCAAGGAAATCGTCGATATCGAATTATGGCTTGACCGGCAGAAACTGGAAGATCTTGACAAGGACACTCTCTTCAAACTCAAGCAAAAAGGGTTCTCCGACAAACGTCTGGCCTGGTTGCTGAAAACGACAGACAAGGTAATTCGTGACAAACGTCATGCTTGGGGTATCCGGCCGGTTTACAAACGGGTCGATACCTGTGCAGCGGAATTCGCCACGAATACGGCTTACATGTATTCCACATATGATGAAGAGTGTGAAGCCGAGCCGACAAACAAGAAGAAGATTATGGTTCTGGGCGGTGGCCCGAACCGTATCGGTCAGGGAATCGAGTTCGATTATTGTTGCGTTCATGCTGCCATGGCGATGCGTGAAGACGGTTATGAAACCATCATGGTCAACTGCAACCCTGAAACCGTTTCTACGGATTATGACATTTCGGATCGGTTGTATTTCGAACCGTTGACGCTGGAAGATGTTCTGGAAATCGTCGACAAGGAAAAACCATATGGTGTGATTGTCCAGTATGGCGGTCAGACACCGCTGAAGCTGGCGCTTGATCTGGAAGCCAATGGTGTGCCGATTGTCGGTACGTCTCCGGATATGATCGATGCGGCGGAAGATCGCGAGCGTTTCCAGAAACTGCTGAAAGAACTGAATCTGCGGCAACCTCCTAACCGAACTGCGCGTACCGAAGAAGAAGCGATGGAACTGGCCAAGGAAATCGGCTATCCGATTGTCGTCCGTCCTTCCTATGTCTTGGGCGGCCGTGCCATGGAAATCGTCCACGATCAGGCTGGTCTGGACCGTTATATGCGTGAGGCCGTCAAGGTTTCCAACGACTCGCCCGTTTTGCTTGACCGTTTCCTGAACGATGCGATCGAAGTGGATGTGGATTGTATATCCGATGGAAAACGGGTCGTGATCGGCGGTGTCATGGAACATATCGAACAGGCAGGGGTTCATTCCGGTGATTCTGCCTGTTCCTTGCCGCCTTATTCATTGTCGGAAGAAACCATCGAGGAACTGAAACGTCAGACAACACTGATGGCAAAAGGCCTGAATGTCGTCGGTCTGATGAATGTCCAGTTCGCTATCCAGCATCAGGAAGTGGATGGCAAACTGCAGGATGTCGTGTTTGTGCTTGAGGTCAATCCACGGGCTTCCCGTACGGTTCCGTTTGTTTCTAAGGCGACCGGACGGCAACTGGCGAAGATTGCAGCCCGGTGCATGGTCGGTAAATCGCTGGATGAACAGGGTATCGACAAGGAAACCGTACCGCCTTATTTCAGTGTCAAGGAAGCTGTTTTCCCGTTTGTCAAATTCCCGGGTGTGGATACGATTCTTGGGCCGGAAATGAAATCGACCGGTGAGGTCATGGGAGTTGGAAAATCGTTCGGCGAGGCTTTTGTCAAGTCGCAAATGGCGGCGGGAGTGAACTTGCCGCGTTCAGGAAAGGTTTTCCTCTCGGTCAAGGACAGCGACAAACCAAGGGCCGTCAAGGTGGCGAAAGATCTTGTCAAACTCGGTTTTACGATTATGGCGACAAGAGGAACGGCCAATACGATTCGTGAAGCGGGTATTGAAGTTGAAACGGTGAACAAGGTTGCCGAAGGGCGACCACATATCGGTGATGTGATCAAGAATCATGAAATCGTGATGGTGATCAATACTGTGGAAGAAAGAAGGAACGCTATTTTCGATTCCCGCATCATACGGACATCGGCTCTGGCAGCCCGTATCAATACTATTACGACAATTGCGGGAGCGGAAGCAGCTGTTCAGGGGATCGCATGTATGGACAATATCAACGTCTATGATTTGCAGAGTCTGCACAGAATGCTTCACTGAAGTGAATGAGTAAATGAGTTTGCGAGGCTTTACTGGCACTGTTGTCGTGTCGCAAAGTCTCGCCGGTTTTTTTGAGAGATAGGAAAAATGAGTTCTATACCAGTTACTGTCAGAGGCGCACAAATGATGCGTGATGAATTGCATCGGCTGAAAACCAAAGACCGCTATGAAGTGATTGCTGCTATTGCCGAGGCCCGCTCTCATGGGGATTTGTCAGAAAATGCGGAGTATGATGCAGCCAAGGAACGTCAGGCGTTTATTGAAGGGCGTATTGCTGAACTGGAGAGCAAGTTGAGTTCGGCGCAGATCATCGATCCAAAAACCTTGAATACCAATGGCCGTGTTGTTTTCGCTGCTACCGTGTCACTGGAAGATCTGGAAAGCGGTGAAAAGGTCAGTTACCAGATTGTCGGTAATGACGAGGCTGATCTGAAGGAGATGAAAATTTCGGTTACTTCGCCGCTGGCTCGTGCCCTGATCGGCCGCGAAGCGGGCGATGTCGTTGAAGTCAACGCGCCCGCCGGAATCCGCGAATATGAAATTCTTGATGTATTGTTTATCTGAAATCGTCTTTATCGGGCGAGTGCCTTTTTCTTGGCACTCGTCTGGCGGGTTTTCTTGCGTTTGATCAGTCCGCCTTGGGTGACGCGCTCGTTGCTTTTGATCAGGACTTTCTTCACGCGATTCTTGATGGCGCCGAATCCCGGTTTGAACGTCACAACAGACTTCAGTCCCCCTTTTTTGTTATTTTCCGCCGGTTTGACAGATTCTTTCTGCGGACGATAAATGACCAGCAGTTTGCCGATATGCTGTATGGGAGCAGCATCGAGTTGCTGGCAGATCGATTGCAGTATTTCGACGCGTGCCAGCCGGTCATCACCGAAAACGCGGATCTTGATCAGGCCGTGCGCATCAAGGTTGACATTGATTTCTTTCAGAACGGCGTCGCTCAATCCGGCATCGCCAATCATGACAACCGGATTCAGACTGTGTGCCTGCGATCTCAGCAGGCTTCGTTGTGCAGAAGTTAATTTCAGCATAGTATTCCTTTGGAAAACTGTATTTTACGCGAATGTCAAAAAATAAATTCAATAAAAGTTGGATGAAAAACCATCTCGGCGACCCTTATGTGAAACTGGCGCAAAAGGAAGGTTATCGTGCCCGTGCCGTTTACAAGCTGAGTGAGATAGATGAAGATGCAGGATTGATCAAACCGGGTCAGATTATTGTCGATCTGGGGTGCGCTCCTGGCAGCTGGTCACAGTATATTACCCGTAAACTGGGAGCTCAAGGCAGCAATCAGGTTAACGGGGTTGTTATCGGTCTCGATATTCTTCCGATGGAACCGGTGCCGGGAGTCCATTTCCTTCAGGGCGATTTTCGGGAAGAATCAGTTCTGAATGAACTCGAGACGTTACTGAAAGGACGAAAGGTGGATCTTGTATTATCTGATATGGCACCCAATCTCTCAGGAATCGCATCGACTGATGCTGCCCGGGTGGAATATCTGATGGAGCTGGCACTTGATTTTGCACAGGCTCATCTCAAACCGTCCGGGTCATTGCTGGTCAAGTGTTTCAATGGGAGCGGTTACAACGAAATATTGAAAAGATTCCGTGAAACTTTTATAAGTGTCACTCCCAAGAAACCCAAGGCAAGTCGTGATTATTCTTCGGAAATCTTTTTGTTGGGACGACAGTTGCGTCATGGTGAAGAATAGTGACTTGATTTTTATGATTTTGTCTCCATTTGTAAAAAGTGTGTATTTCGGTTCGTAAAACCGGATAATGCTTTTGGGAAATCACGATAGGTAGACGGGCTGACTTTAATTAATATTGTCTCTGTCACCGTGTCATATGGTGATAGCAGATGCTTGAAAATGATTGTAAAATGGACTACCTATCAGCAATTGACGCACTGGCGTCTGAGGAGTCTTTGTGAACAACATGTTTGTCAGGGTAGGCATCTGGACTGCCATTATCATTGTCCTTCTTACGACCTTCAAACATTTTACGGATCGTAGCAATGCGACGAATGTTGAACCGATCAATTACTCACAGTTTCTTGACGAAGTGAAATCCAAACGGATCAAGGATGTCGTCATTGAAGACCGGTCGATTGTCGCCACAACTGCCGACGGGAAAAAGGTCAAGACGGGAGTGACTTATCTCGACCGTGGACTTGTCGGCGATCTTGTTGACAATGGTGTCCAGTTCGATGTCAAACCGCCGGAAGAACCTTCATTCTGGTCCCAGATATTGATCTCATGGTTCCCCATGCTGCTTCTGGTTGGAGTCTGGATCTTTTTTATGCGTCAGATGCAGGGCGGAGGAAAGGGTGGCGCTTTCTCGTTCGGAAAATCGAAAGCGCGGATGATAGACCAGAAAAACAATACCGTGACTTTCAACGATGTCGCCGGTTGCGACGAAGCCAAAGAAGAAGTTTATGAAGTGGTGGATTTCCTGCGTGATCCGAACAAATTCCAGAAACTGGGTGGGCGAATCCCTCGCGGGTTGTTGCTGGTCGGCCCTCCGGGTACCGGCAAGACGCTTTTGGCCAGAGCAATAGCCGGGGAAGCCAAAGTACCGTTTTTTTCCATTTCCGGTTCGGATTTTGTGGAAATGTTCGTCGGTGTCGGCGCTTCGCGTGTTCGTGATATGTTCGATACGGCAAAGAAACATTCGCCATGTATCATCTTTATCGATGAAATCGATGCCGTCGGTCGTCATCGTGGTGCCGGTATGGGAGGCGGCAACGATGAACGTGAACAGACGTTGAACCAGTTGCTGGTTGAAATGGATGGTTTCGAACCGAATTCGGGGACGATTGTCGTAGCGGCGACCAATCGGGCCGATGTGCTGGACAAGGCGTTGTTGCGTCCGGGACGTTTTGACCGGCAGGTTATTGTCGGTCTGCCGGATATCCGGGGACGTGAGCAGATTCTCAATGTGCATATGCGCAAGGTACCGATTGCTCCGGATGTCGACCCCAATGTTTTGGCACGGGGTACACCTGGCTTTTCTGGCGCTGATCTGGCCAATCTGGTCAATGAATCGGCACTGTTTGCCGCACGTCGCAACAAACGTCTGGTTGAAATGCAGGATTTTGAAGATGCAAAGGACAAAATTCTGATGGGGCCGGAACGCAAGTCTTTTGTCATGCGTGAAGAAGAACGGACGAATACGGCTTACCATGAATCCGGTCACGCCGTAGTTGCCAAGCTCTTGCCGAAAGCCGATCCGGTCCATAAGGTGACTATCATGCCGCGTGGTCATGCGTTGGGGCTGACTTGGCAGTTGCCTGAACATGACCGTATCAATATGTACAAGGACAAAATGCTGGAGGAAATCGCCATTTTGTTCGGTGGTCGTATCGCGGAGGAACTGTTCATGCACCAGATGTCTACTGGTGCCTCTAACGACTTTGAGAGAGCGACCAAGATTGCCAGAGCTATGGTGACGCGTTACGGTATGTCGGAAACGTTGGGGACTATGGTTTATGAAGATACGGAACAGGATATGTTTTATGGTGGACGTATGTCAGCCAAAACAGTATCCGAGGCAACACAACAGAAAGTCGATAATGAAATCCGTTCCATTCTTGACCAGCAATATGCGCTTGCCCGTAAATTGCTTGAAGAAAATCGTGACAAGGTCGAGAAAATGGCAAAATTGTTGCTTGAGTGGGAAACACTGGATTCCGATCAGGTGAACGATATCATGGATGGAGTCGATCCCCGTCCACCGAAGTCTGCACCTTCAAAACCGTCGCAGGGTAATAATGACGATCCTGAAGTGACGGAGAATGCCACGGCACCTGCCTGATCCGTTTACTGTCTGTCAAAAGGGTGAGCCTGTCTCGCCCTTTTTTTGAATAAAAAATGAAATATTTTCAATGTGGCCGTTACCGTTTTGAGCTGGAGGGTGAAAAATTTCGTCCTCTGGTTATGGGTATTCTGAATGTTACGCCGGACTCATTTTCCGATGGTGGCAAATATTTATCTTTGTCTTCCGCATTATCACATGCAGAAGAAATGATCGGGGAAGGGGTCGATATTATCGATATCGGGGCCGAGTCTTCGCGTCCCGGTGCGGATCCTGTTCCCCTTCAGGAAGAACTTGACCGGATCATGCCGGTTGTCGAGGCATTGAAGGATTGCGGGAAGCCTTTGTCCATTGATACTTACAAGTCTGAAGTCATGTCTGCTGCTTTGGCTGGCGGTGCTGACATGATCAATGATATTTGTGGTTTCGCATCTGATGAGTCTCTGAAAGCGGTTGCCGGTTATGATTGTGGCTTGTGCGTTATGCATATGCAGGGTAATCCCAAAAGTATGCAGAATCGCCCCCGTTATGAGGATGTAATCGGAGAAGTTTCAGACTTTCTCGAACGGCAGGTTTTACATTTGAAAGAAGCGGGAATATCGGAAGATCGCATATGTATTGATCCGGGATTCGGCTTTGGCAAATCTCTGGAAGATAATCTAGTTTTGCTCAGAAATATGGATGTCTTGCGGAAAAAATCGGGTTTGCCTGTTCTGGCAGGATTGTCGCGTAAGTCAATCGTGGCTGCGTTGACCGGAAAGCCGGTTGAAAAAAGGCTGGCCGGTAATCTGGCGATCGCACTGTCTGCTGTCGAACATGGTGCGGCAATTCTGAGAGTACATGAAGTAGGCGAAACGCTGGATGCATTGAGGGTCTGGCTGGCGACACGATAGTATCACTAAAAATTGGTAAGAAAATGAAACGTCGATATTTTGGAACGGATGGTGTACGGGGAGAAGTTGGAAAAGCACCGATTACGCCCGATTTTGTTATGAAACTTGGCTATGCTGCCGGTAAGGTTTTAACCAGAACGACCATGTCTTCCGGTTCTCCGACTGTCCTGATCGGCAAGGATACGCGTATTTCAGGATATATGCTGGAGGCATCCTTGCAAGCGGGGCTTTCTGCGGCCGGAGTTGATGTGATGCTGTCTGGTCCCATGCCTACTCCTGCTGTAGCCTATTTGACACGTGCATTACGTCTTTCTGCCGGTATTGTCATTTCAGCTTCGCATAATCCTTACCATGACAATGGTATCAAGTTCTTTTCAGCATCCGGCAACAAGCTGCCGGATGATATGGAATTTGAAATTGAATCCTTGGTCGATAAACCGATGGATTGTGCTACTTCGGAAAATCTGGGTAAAACACGCAGGCTGGATGACGCGCAGGGAAGATATATCGAATTTTGCAAGAGCACTTTTCCGACGAATTATGATCTTCGGGGACTCAAGATGGTCGTCGATTGTGCCAATGGTGCAGCTTACAATATTGCACCGTGTGTTTTTCACGAACTGGGCGCTGATGTCATATCCATAGGAGCACAGCCAAATGGATTGAATATTAACGATAATTGCGGAGCGACCTCCGTTGAATCGCTGGTTTCGGCTGTTCTTGAGAACAAGGCCGATCTTGGAATAGCACTGGATGGCGATGCAGACAGGCTGGTTATGGTCGATGCGAACGGACAAATTTACAATGGCGATCAGCTTTTGTACCTGATTGCCAAGGACAGGCTGGCTTATAGCGATGTCAAGGGAGTTGTCGGTACTCTTATGACCAATATGGGATTGGAAGTGGCATTTCGGGAGAAACAGGTCGGTTTTGCACGAGCTAATGTCGGAGACAGGTATGTTCTTGAGACCCTTTTGGAAAAAGGATGGTTGTTGGGTGGAGAGGGATCGGGACATCTGATCTGTCTCGACAAACATACTACCGGTGATGGTATCATTTCTGCCTTGCAGGTATTGGCAGCTCTTCGTCGCCATAACACTACGCTTCCATCTTTCATCAGTGAATTGAAACTGTATCCGCAAACGCTGGTAAATGTTCGGATCACTCCAGGGTTTAACTGGAAGGATAATGTTGCCTTGCAGTCGGCAAAACAGGAAGTCGAAGCGGAACTGGGTGATCGTGGCAGAGTGCTTATCCGGGCATCGGGTACAGAACCCCTGATACGTATCATGGTTGAAGCCGAGGATGCTGCAGAGGCTCGGAAAATGGCTGAGCGGATTGCAAGTCAGTGTCATGCACAAGCGGCATAATGTACTCCGTCGTTTCGTGCCAACGAAAAAATGAAAAGATTCGACGGACAATTGATTTTGTGAAACAGTAAAGGTATCATTACGTTCTTCGGGGCGTAGCGCAGCCTGGTAGCGCAACTGGTTTGGGACCAGTGGGTCGGATGTTCGAATCATCTCGCCCCGACCATATACCAAACAGGCTGTCTTTGGCAGCCTGTTTTTTATTGAAAGAAAATGTCGTTTATAATATATCCTTTCAATAAGCGCCGATTTCAACCTGCCCTTAGCTCAGCTGGATAGAGCAACGGCCTTCTAAGCCGTAGGTCAGTGGTTCGAATCCACTAGGGCAGGCCAATCAAATCAACAAATTAGCTTGATTTTTGTAAAATTTCTTCCTGAATATCAATAGCTGGTGCCTACAGGGTGCCTACTATTTGGTGTCTTAAGATTAAGTGTATTATTTCCTCTCTCAGTTTTATGTAGATTTGTCTGTTTTGGAAAAAGGCTCAAGTAAAACAGAAATATCTACATCTAAGGCATGAGCAAGCCTTTCTAAACCATCTATTGATATGTTTGTGACACATCTTTCCAGCTGTGAAACGTATGTACGGTGGAAACCTGCCAATTCCGCCATTCGTTCTTGACTTAACTTTCGTTCCGTACGAAGTCGCTTAAGGTTTGTTGAGATGCGCTGCCGCGCATTTTGTCGAATGGTATCTTCTGCGCCCATCATAAATTAAGTAGGGTGCATTTTTGTGTTGCTCAAATCTACAGCATATAACTCTACTGTTTAAAAATCTCATTTTTTGTTATCATTAAGAAGAGAAAATGCTAACAGCATGAATGTCATAAGTTTTTGGGTGAATAGTGACCTGTTTTGCAAGATGCATATTCTGCAAGATTTTTTTGAGGAATGTGAAATGCTGAAATTACCAAGAGTAAAGAAAGAAACAAAAGGTAATGTTTCTGAAATCAAAAAGATAAAGAAAGTACTGGCAAGTGTTGCTATTGCTATCGGATTGACGGTTATGGGTACATCAGCTATTGCTGCACATGAGCCTGCAACAATTCAGCCGGATCAGCAAACAATTCAGGCATCTTTATTGTTAACACCATCAGTGGATAATCCGGTGCTGGTGGCACAGCATTGGTCACATAGCTCACACCGTTCGCATAGTTCGCATTGGTCACACCGTTCACATAGTTCACATTACTCAAGCCGTTATTAACATGACACATACTCCTGTTTTTTCGTGTGGATATGACGATCTTGGGATATATGTCCGATTTTGTGTTGATGGCGACGTTTATTCGGATACCGCTATTCTCAAAACAGCATACTGGTTTACTGATCGATACTACCTTTTTATAAGCAAACAAAAAGAGGGCAATCAGTATAAAGTAGAAATTCGCCCGAAGGAAAAAGTTCCTTCTGAGATCCTAGAGAAAACTTGTGGTGATTTTCACAATTATCTTCTGGATCAGGAAGTAAGACAGAAAGTAATTCAGGAAACGGCAACTGTTCGGGATACGCTTATTAAAAAGGCCTTTTTTGAAGCGAAAGCATCTTTTCCTGTTATTGCTATTTCTGCTGAAGCACATATCCCCGATTCTACTGCCTCATATCTTGATGATCCGGTACATATAGAAAGGACGCCATTATGATGGTCGTCAGAAATATACATAACGGTATATACAAGCGAAAAGCGTTCGCTCTTGCGCGAGATGCCTATGCATCTTATTGCGAAATACGTGTTAAACCGCGAGATTATGGTTATGCAGAAGTATCGGTTACAGTTAAGCCAGAATTTTCCGGACAAGGCAGACAAGTGATACTGGAATTCTGGAATTATTTTTTGGATGCTTCCTGCCAATCGCATTTGAGTGCGGAGTAAGCATGTCTGCTAATATTTTTTCTCATGGTGAAACCCTGTCTGATGGCAACAATACTTATACTTTTTTGCCATTTCGTTTTGACCAGAGAGATAACGGCGATTATTTTCTGGTTAATGAAGTTGGAGAGTTTTATATTCTTCCAAAGCAGGATTTTCAACAATTTATCAATCATGCTCTCTCTTCTAACACTACCAGTTATAAAAATCTGAAAGCAAAACATTTTCTCTTGGACAAAAGGTCATCGGCATTATTTAATGTACTGGCAGCAAAGTACCGTACACGCAAGTCATTTCTTGAAGGGTTTGCCAAACTGCATATATTCGTACTGACGCAACGTTGTAATCAGGCATGCCAATATTGCCAAGTTACGCGACAGAAAGAAGAAGATCATTCTTACGATATGCCTGAGGACGTACTTCACAAGTCCATTGATCTTATGCTGGAAAATCCTGCATCGGTATTAACAATGGAACTTCAGGGTGGAGAACCATTACTTAATTTCCCGCTTGTCAGAGAGGCTGTTTTATACACGAAACAACGCAATCAAAAGAGGCAAAAACAAATAGAGTTCGTTATTTGTACAAATCTGACCTTGCTGGAAGATGAACATCTTGATTTTTTCAGAGAACACCATGTTCAGGTATCTTCTTCACTTGATGGTCCGGAATTTGTACATGATCGCCATCGTCTCTGGAACAGGCATGGTAGCCATACGGTCGTCACTCGCAATATCAAGAGGGTACAGGAAGCATTGGGTTGTGATGCAGTTTCTTGTCTGATGACAACAACCCGCACCAGTCTGAAATATCCTCGTGAAATTATTGATGAATATCTGCGGCTTGATCTGAGGTCGATTTTCATTCGGGATCTTAACCCTTACGGATATGCATTGAAAACCCGTTCAGCTATCGGTTATACAACAGAGGAATTTCTGAGATTTTATAAAGAGATTCTGGATTACATCATTCAGATAAACCGTAAAGGACAGACTTTTCCAGAAGCGTTTGCCGAGTTAATTCTTCAAAAGGCACTTACTCCATGGCCGGTGGGCTTTGTAGATTTGCAATCACCAACAGGAGCGGGCTTTGGAACAGTTGTTTATCACTATGATGGTGATGTATATGCTTCGGATGAGTCTCGTATGCTTGCTGAAATGGGAATTCGAAAATTCAGGATGGGAAATGTACTGGAAAACAGTTACGACGAAATTTTCTTTGGCGAAACCATGCAAGCTATTGCTACCGCCGCTTGTAATGAGGCTCTTCCGGGATGTTCTGATTGTGTATATCAATCTTATTGTGGTTCAGAACCAGTCAGAAATTTTTCCACTCAGGGCGATATTGTCGGACATCGTCCAACCAGTAGTTTTTGCCAGCGGAATAGAGGAATCATAAAAACAATTCTCGATACCTATTTGGAAGCAGACAATGAGCTTGAACGAATTTTATGGGCATGGATCAGTAGGGAAAACATCAATAATATGACATTACCAAAACCAGAATGGCTACACAAATAAGAATACATGGCATTCCAAAAGAAGGGCGTGAACGCATTATAGGACGTATTACCCGGGATACTATTGATGATATCTCCGCGCGAAAAAATTACCTGCGTGTTGTCACAATTGCTGAAAAAACATTGGCGTCTTACGATGGGTATGCCGCTGTACTTTATGAGGGGAACTCAGAAGAAAAGACCGGTATTACAAGTGTGCATCAATATGGCAATTTGGACTTCCTGAAGAAAGACGATATCGTTCTTGTAGATGCCAGAACAGGTTTTACCAATGTCTTGTATCGGACTGAATCCGCTCATAATGGTTTATTCGTCACAGAACGTTGTAATAATAATTGCCTGATGTGTTCCCAACCACCTCGTAATATCAGCGATGAGGGTATGGTTGATGAATTGTGCCGAATTATAGAAATTATCCCGGATCAGCCAGAACATCTGATAATCAGTGGTGGGGAACCAACTTTATTGAAAGATGGTTTGATCCGGGTGTTGGAAAAATTAAAGGCATATTTGCCGAATACAGTAATTACCATTCTTTCAAATGGGCGTATGTATGCTTATGAAGATTATGTTCGGAAAATCATTCAGGTTGGGCATGAAGGATTGATAACATCTGTGCCATTGTATGCCAACAATGCGGAAGATCATGATTACATCGTTCAAAATAAAAACGCCTTTGATCAAACAATATGCGGGCTATACAATGCGGCAAAATATGGTCTTCCCGTTGAGATACGTATAGTTTTGCATAAACAAACCATTCCAGGCCTTTTGGGCATGGTTGATTTTATTTATCGAAATCTGCCTTTTATAACAGGGGTTGTGCTAATGGGAATGGAAAATATGGGATATGTGAAAAAGAACTGGAATCTCTTATGGGAAGATCCGATTGACTATGCGCATATCCTGGAAGCGACTGTTCAGCAGTTTTTCTATAGGAAAATACCTGTCTGCATTTACAATTTACCCCTATGTATATTGCCTGAATCTCTATGGTATTTTGCTCAGCAGAGTATTTCGGATCATAAGAATATATACCTGGATGAATGTAACAAGTGCGATGTCAGGACATATTGCAGTGGTTTTTTTGAGTCTTCAAAAGATCGTCATAGCAGAGGCGTTAACCCGATTTCATTATTTGTATAGATTATTAGAGACTAGCCTCTTGAAAGGGTATTTGTAAAAAGATTCTCATCATTATGGGAATGATAAATAAACAGAATGGAAATTCTCTTTGTTATTGTAATATCGCTGTTATTGGTACAGTGTGGATCATTAAAGGGGTCGAGGGGGAAGATAATAAGAATCCCGAAGCTACTGTGAATGCTCAATTAGAAATGCAAGAGCTTAAAGCATTATAGTCGCTAATAAAATAATGGCAGCAATGTTTGTGAATGGATTCAATACAGATGAGTTATCTAATGGGATCGATGATTTTGGAATGTCTCCAAACAATCCCATTCCATGCGAAACTATTTTAGGTAGTGTGATCTATCTTGAAAACTTGCGTACATTAAATGGTGATAAAGTATTAAATGAACGAATAGGTTCATTCAAATCGGATATTACTCCTTATCCTGTAGATGGATATCAGATTTATAATCTGAATAGGCAGAAGATTACAGTGCTCTATTTTTCACCGTATCAGAAAAGAAACTCAAGAAAAGCTCCAAGAGGATTTAAACTTACAGAATAAATGTAGATTTTTAATGGAGATTGCAAGGATGTACTCAGACAACGTTGCTAGAGTGTCCAGTATGAATCTTCCGGTAGAAAGACTATTCATTTTTAAAAATGGTGTTCTGTTATGAAACTATTGGAATAAACACCTAATGGATTTATTAGAAGAGTAGGGTAATCATATATATGCCTGTCTATTGAATATAAACTGGAGAAACATCAATCGTCCAAAATTATTCCATAATTGATTCGGAAACGTCGGTTGGCATGGTCAGGCCACCCTGATAGTTCAACAACAGCATAACCACTATTCGCTTTTACCAGATAATCCAGAAAAAATGCGCTATCATCTGGACTGTTTTTTTGCCCTGAAAAACGTACCTGAAACAGTAGACTGAACAAACCAGATAGAGCGTCAAAGATATCCTGCCCTGAACAGACGTAGCAATCATCCTTGTCACGCAAAGGATTAGCATTGGCTGTCATAGCAATTTCGCGGACATTCACTAGAAATTGCCTATTCGATGTATAAAAGGAACGTGCCCATAAAAATTGCCTGCGATTTTCATTGCTCAATATCAAACGAACATCCTGTTTTCCAGAAGGAAATGTCAGAATGGATGCAGCCTGTTCTTTATCTTCGGTATACACATAAGACGCATTGGCTATTCCTAATTTCGGTATAGTTAATGATTCATGCTGTAAATTGATTTCAACTTCATCAATCATTTGTGTTTTGATAATAATTCTCATATTTCACTAAATCAATATAAAATTTCTCCATCGTAAAACTAGTATCCGTAGCCTAAATGGCGAAGTTGTTCTTGAGCATATAGATCGCCTTGTTCAGCAGCTTTCCGATACCAGAAGATAGCCTGTTGGTCATCCTGTTTCACACCTTGTCCACTGGCATACATATTTCCAAGGCTTTTTTGTGCATTGGCATTGCCTTGTTCAGCGGCTTTCTTGAACCAGAAAAAAGCTTGTTGGTCATCCTGTATAACGCCTTGTCCTTTGATATACATTATTCCGAGCCTGAGTTGTGCACCGACATCATTTTTCTTGGCTGCTTCTAGGATTAATGGCAAGTGCTCTAACTTTTCTTGTTGATGTCTGCGCTCAGCTTCTTGTCGTGCAAATTCAGCTTGCTTTTGTTGCTCATATAGCATTTGCTGTCGCTGTTGTTCGTATAACATTTGCTGGCGTTGCAGTTCTAACTGCATTCGTTGATATTCCATTCGACGCATTTCATTCTGGTATGCCTCATAGTCTGCCCTCTGCTGACCGCGAGCGGTGGCCATAAAGTCAATTCCATATGAATGACTTATGGCAGGAACACACAACAGTCCCATAGCTATCAATCCGATACGTACTCGATTGAGCATAAAATTTCTCCGTCGTAAACTAGTATCCATAACCTAAACGGCGAAGCTGTTCTTGAGCATACAGATCGCCTTGCTCAGCAGCTTTCCGATACCAGAAGATGGCTTGCTGGTAGTCCTGCATAACACCGAGTCCTGCTTCATACATCAAGCCAAGAGCGTTCTGCGCCAAAGCATTTCCTTGATTAGCGGCTTTCCGATACCAAAAGGCAGCTTGCTGAGCATCCTGTATGACGCCCTGTCCTTTGAAATACATCGTGCCGAGATTTATCTGCGCCAAAGCATTTCCTTGATTAGCGGCTTTCCGATACCAAAAGACAGCTTGCTGAGCATCCTGTATGACGCCTCGTCCATTTTCATACATCACGCCAAGATTGTTCTGTGCTCCGGCATTTCCTTGATTAGCGGCTTCCCGATACCAAAAGGCAGCTTGCTGAGCATCCTGTATGACGCCTCGTCCATTTTCATACATCACGCCAAGATTGTTCTGTGCGTTGGCATTTCCCTGCTCGGCAGCTTTCCGATACCAAAGAACAGCTTGCTGGTCATCCTGTATGACACCCCGTCCATTTTCATACATCCAACCAAGATTGGTCTGCGCATAGGCATTGCCCTGCTCGGCGGCTTTCTTGAGCCAGAACACAGCTTGCTGATCATCCTGTATGATGCCGCGTCCATTTACATACATCCAACCAAGATTGTTCTGTGCATAGGCATTGCCCTGTTCAGCGGATTTTCTGTACCAACTTATTGCTTGGGCATAGTTCCTTTTTACACCTCGTCCTTCGGCATACATCAGACCAAGATCGTTTTGCGCAAGAGCATTCCCTTGATTAGCGGATTTTCTAAGCCAACTTACGGCTTGGGCATAGTTTCGTTTAATACCTTGTCCATTGGCATACATCCAGCCAAGATATAATTGAGCATCGGCATTACCTTCTTTGGCGGCATTCTGCATGAGCGGAAACGCCTTTTTATATTGTTTGTTGTTATAAAGCGATAGTGCCTGACTGTAATAATCCACCTTCGCTACAGGGGGCGGTGTATATGAATAGGAATTATTTTTATTGGTCGCTCTGATACACGTATAAATAAGAAAAATAATGAGCATTGTCGTTATAAAAACAATAATGATCATCGGTATGATAGAGGCCGTAGTAAAGTTTCCATCCTTTTGCTGGCTATTAAGTTGAACCAGGTTTGATTTTGATATGCCTTGTGCCGATGCCTTGTCGTACCAGAATTGTGCTTGAGCTTGATTTTTTTGCACACCTACACCAATTTCATATAGATAACCTAAGTCATATTGTGCTTGTGCATGATTTTGCATGGCTGCCTGGCGCAACCAAGACACCGTAATGGTTTTTGAATCGTCATTAAATGAAATTCCTTTTCCGTGATAACAATACCAGGCAACTTTATATTGTGCCTCTTTATCTCCTAATTTGGCGGCTTCCCGAAAACAGTCAAAAGCTTTTTCATCTTTGCCTGCCTTTTCGTAATTCAATCCATCTAACCACCGTTTGGTAATTTGCATTTTTGCTGTATTGGAAATGTTCCCGTTTGGGGATGGCTGGCTAACTAGAGGAGTGTTCCATGTCGGTTGGACAGATGGTGACTGTGTTGTACAAGGCGGTGGTACAGATAAGTGAGCAGATGGAATATTTTTACCACTCAAGAAATCTGAAAATGGGGGGATATACCGAAATGGAGCATGACAAATAGCAGCAAAATTATAAGCCTTTTTTGATAGGGAAGCTGACATGCCAAACAGCAGCTGAAAAACCGGTGAATGTTCAGGCGCTTCAAAATCGGTTTTATCAAACAAGAATCGTTCGCTATCACTATTTGTCTGTTCCCAAAGCCTTGGATTTTCTGTCAATGCTTCAAGCACAATGGATAAACAGATGAGGGAAAAGCGATCCAATGTCTCATCAAAAAAGGTTAAATCTCTTTTAGGATGCTGGAATTGTGCCAATCCAACTTCTGAAGCACCTAGGTTATGTATTGCCGGAACGTACATGCCATCGTAATCAATCAGTTTCAGCTGAATAGTCGTCCCATTCTGCAATACCATGATATTGGCTGGTTGTATATCGCCGTGAGCTATTCCCTGCTGTTCCAGATAATGCCCCAGATTTTCTATCTCATGCTGCAATGCTTGGATAAGTGGAATGTTTTGATACTGCTGTTCGACAAATTCTCCCAGCGTGATGCCGTTGACCCAATCCATTTTGACAATGGGGTAAGTATCCTGCTGAACACGGATGCCATCTTTCTGAAATTCAAATGGAACAAAATAATCTGATCGGAGTTGCTTTAGTTTCTGACTGATAGCATCGTATCGCTGTTCCAGTGTATCCACCTTGCGATGAAAGCATCGCACAGCATACAATCTGTTTCTTGCAATAATAGTATAGGTCACCGCAAAAGCACCGGATACGAATATAGGAAGCCCCCAATTGTTTGTACGAATCTTTCCGATTTTTAATTCCGGATCGGTTAAAGCTGTTTCCGGGTGTTGTATAACAGCTAGATATTCATCTGGTCTGGGATATCTTGAAGATAGAGGCATGGTATTTTTTAAAAGTTTATTTCAGATGAATGAGAGTAGTGTCATCCACTTTTATCTCGCCACGTGATCGGCAGTCCAGGATCAATTCCCTGAATTTTTGTCTGTCTTTATTTCCACGCATAGCTAACAGGCAATGCCATCGTTCATCTTTTTCTTCGATGGCACGCCAGCACCATTGACCCAGTGCATCGGTCATTAAAAGAATGGATATCTTTTCATCGCTCCCGATGGGATAAGAGAAACAATGTTTCTCGGCAAAAGTTTCTTTTGTCAGAAAGGTATTGTCTTTTTCTTTGGTTGAAAGCAGTTCCGGATTGGTGTCAAACTGCCAGGATTGTGTTAGAGGAAATTGCCGGAGTTCTTTTTTGTTTTCATCACAAATTAAGACAACGCTATCGCCAATGCCACAGAAAGTATATTTATTTTCTGTTTTTCGAACGGTTAAGAGTGTTGCAAAACTGCCCCGTTCAAATGCTAAAGTTTGAGACCATGAAAGTTTTTCAACAGGATGTTTGGCATGATATTCGTTAATTGCTTCCTGAATGACTTTCTGGGTGATTTCCGGATAGGCACAGGCTTTCTGGCACAATAGTGCGGCCCACAGGCGACTGTTATATGATTGGGATGCACCGTCACTTAGGGCAAAGACCGATTTTTGACGATTAAAGCGATAACGGTCTTCGCTTTTTTGATAATCCGCCGGGTCTTTAGGTACTTTGGCTTTGAAGAGAATTTGCATATTTTTATCTCAGCTGCATGGCGCGAGTTCCGATATCGAAAAGGTCAACCAGTTCTTCCAGCCCTGCATTGAAGGCAAAACCTCTTGCACCTGTATTGAGTTTCAGTCCCTGATGTGCTGCATACATTCTCATTCGGTCGGAAAATGGGCTGGACATGTTAAAGAGCATTTTTGCAAAAGGGTCAGACAGTTCCTGATTTGTTGCAGGAAAGCGAACAGGATTGGGACTGGATGTACTGATGTGGAGGTTAAAGAGTAGTACCTGTCCATCTTTTGTGCCGATTTGTTTAACTTTTTCGGCATAGGGTTCAGGTGAGCCATCGTTGGCTTCGCCGTCTGTGATGTGTAATACGGTTGGCGGATAGCTGTCTGGATGGGCATCACACCAAGCTGCCAGGGTATCTGCGGCCATAAACAGGGCTTCGCACATAGGCGTTCCTCCTACACAAGACGGTTCAAACCAGACAGGGAAACGGACGGTTTGTTCTACTAAACCTCCGCAACCATCACTTACACGCTGTGTACGTTCTTCTATCCGAAGCGGGTTGCTTTCTATGGCTGATATGGGATGTAAGATACTGTTATTGCCCAAGGTAGGGATAAAACCGCTGGAGACGCCATGGCCACTATAGCCAATCATGCCAATATGGAAATAATCCCTGACACCGTCTGATTTAGTACTTCTGATGACTAAATCCATTAAAGTGCGGTTTAATACATCACAGGCTATGGTCGCTTTAGATTGAGTGTCATTCATCATGTCTGACATGGAACCTGACTGATCTACCAGAAAAAGAAAGGCGGTTGGATGTGCTCGGTCTATAGGTGCTGAATACGGCATGTTTTTCTCCTTTCAAATCGAATTTTTCAAAATGGTTTTTGCTTGCAGGACGCCTTGTTCTGCTGCTTTCGTTAACCAGTACCTTGCTTTGTTTTTGTCTTGCACTACTGCGTCGCCTTTCAGAAACAAAAGAGCTAATCGGTACATAGCTTCAGCATGTCCTTGTTCTGCCGCTTTGGCCAGCCATGTTGCTGCTAGTGATTTATCCTGTTGATGACTGCCTGCACCATTGGCATACATCATGCCCAGACGATATTGGGCATTTTTATCTCCAGCGTTTGCAGATTGAATAAGCGGGTCTGTTGCTGGAACAGATGAAGTAGGGGATGATGAAAAAGACGGATTGTCGGGTGTTACAGAAGGTGCAGCGTTGGGAGAGGGGGATGCAGCTGAGTTCTTCCAATAGCCGCCTGCTGGACCTGTAAAAACCTTTTGTTCGGGCGTTTGTTGTGTGGAAGTAACAGGAGAGGAAGTAGATGACATTCCTGTTCCACCTATCGTATTGGAGTATTCACTTAAAGGGGGGATAGGAGCGTTTGATGAAGTAGGCTGATGCGGTGAAGAAAAAGAATGGGATGATGTTGTGCCTGACTTTGCTACTGGATTTTGCTTGGATTTTTTTCGCAATAACCAACAAATAAGCCAGTAAATACCAAATACAATCGCAGTACCAATAATACCAATGAGAGCAAATACTACTGTAATTATTACAAGCCTTGAAAGGCTATCCAGCAACCAAGGTCTTTTCTTGCCTTTTTTAGCAAAAATCAGTCGCCAAATCAGGTAGGCTATTACCCAGATAACAGATAAAACAAGTCCACGCATCAGGATTATGGCTGCGATTCTTGCAATATCGATCACAATATTGTTCATATTTCCCGTATTTTTCTTGTTGTGAATGCAATAACCTGCAGGTAATCCTGCTTGACATCTCGTTCATTGGCATACATCAGATCAAGGGCAAATTGCCCATTTCGTACGTCTTAATATGTGTTGCACATGAAACCGCCGAACCCGTCCGGATGGCATGTGGTGCTGACCGGCTTACGGGGCTGTTGCACGGGCTCACTTTATCGCTCTGTGAAATGCTCGACGGTTGGCCTCATCTATCTGTTGGGCACGCCACGCGTTCTCCATACCCGATCTTAAGAACGCGTTGGATTCTTCTACCGCTTTCTGACCCAGATAGGTTGCTCTGTCTGTGATCTCCTTGTAAGCGGCCCTTGCTCTTTGAAGATTGATTTTGCCGTTGGCATAAGCTGTGAACAGTTGTTTGTACGGACGGTAAGCCTTTTCTGCTATCACCTCCTCGGTCTGGATTACGCCTTTCGCCGTTCCCCTGTACTCGTCCCGTGTCCGTTCGATGTCCAGACATTCCAGCATTTGCTGTGCTTCCGCCTTGGAGAACGTGTCGTTGTACACGAACCCATATCGGAGGTCATCGCATCCTTTGTCCTTGTATGCCTGCTCCCACTTCGGTAGTTCAGCTTGCGCCTGCGCCTTCTTCTGTTCGTATTCCTTTACCCAAGCGGACGTATAGCATCCGGACAACATGGTGGAGAGCACTGCGGCCACTGTTGTCAATATTAATGTTCTTTTCATCTTTGTTCTTTTCTTGCTGTAAATACACATATTCTCTGAGCTGTTGTTGCTGAAAGTGTCCTACTGACAAGTCAGTATGTTCTACGGTATTGCATCGAGAATTATGCCAGAAATGAGATTTAAAAGCAGTAGATGTTTAGAGAGTGTATTCAAACTATGTAGATTTGAGTCCTATAACAATGCACGCTATTTAATTTATGATAGGTGCAAGAAATACAATTTCTGAAGATGCTTGGTAGCGAATTTCTCTGAATCTCAAATACTTTCGTTCCGAGCGAAAGTTAAGCCAGGAGAAAATAGCTGAGTTGGAAGGGGTTCACCGAACCTATGTCTTACAGTTAGAACGATATGTCGCCAACATTTCCATTAATGGCTTGGAAAAGTTGACTCATGCATTGGATATGGATATTTCTGCCCTGTTTGCTCTTATTACTGATGAGAAACTGCCTGAATAATTGAGTTCTCTGATGGAAATATGACGTTCTATTTCATATAAACTACCACTCTTTTTTTGTGCGGTAACAGGGGAATGTTGCCCAACTAAACCAAATGATATTTGCCACGATGTACTTATTACTTTTACCTTACTCCCGATATGCAGAAGCTAAAATACCTGTTATTTCCCTGTAAAAAACAGGGGAAACAGAATATATGTATAATGTTACATATATCTATAAAATAGAGGATAGCAATGGCAAGATTCCAAAAAGGAAAATCCGGTAACCCGAACGGCAGGCCACCCAAAAGCAAAGCACAGCATGAGGCAGAGGAAGCGATCAGGAAACTGGCTCCTGATGCAGTACAAAAGCTATCGGAACTGATGAACAGTGACAATGAAAGTGTCAGACTGAAAGCGTGTCAGATCATACTGGATCGGGTATACGGCAAACCCAAACAGGCTATTGAAACAGCGGATACCTCTCCGATTCTCGTCGAAGTGGTTGATTTCAGTAATACCTCCATTCAAGCATCCTCTTCACATTAACGAGAGGGGGTATAGATACCAGTAGAGGGGGTATTTATGATTTGTTGGCAGGTATTCAAATACCATACTGAAGTTTCTTCCTGCGAAATTGGTACTGTGCTATCCACAAAGATAAAGCAGGAAAACAGCCGTGTTACCTGTGATACCCGTGATAGGTATTTCTTTTGATCACAGGTAACACAGCCATCACACCTTAAAACAGAGTTAAAGAACCTGTGTCAAGTCTCTGTCATTGGTAGTAAATACCGATTGAAAGCATCATGGAAATCAGAAAGAGCATATCCTCGTCTGCGTTGTCTATTATCCGTATCGCCGGGGAAATCCTCCCTTTTTACCCAATCGGGGGCATCAGAATCGTTACGCTCCAGAATGCGTGGAGCAATATCATAAGGCTTTAATTTTTTTGCCACCCAGTCTGGCGTTATTCCCTTGTGATTAAAATATAAGGCATATCCCAGCGTTTCGTCACGGTTCAGCATCGAAACCAGTTCATTCGAAAACAATATCGATATTTCCGGATGATTGATATGCCAAATCGTTCTGATAGCATTCAGCAACTTCACTCCTTCAGACAGCGATTCTTCATTTCCCGACAGGACAAGCGATGCACGCCTTGCTTTTTGTGGCCAGGCTGCTCCTGCCATATCAGCAATCCGCCATAGCGGAAACCAATTCTGATTATAGCGGTCGGACAATTCAGACTGCACGACAGGTTCATCTGCTCCGAACAGTTTGGCATGATCAGTACTCCAGCGACATAGTTGTCGAATAAGACAATCAAACCGTTCATCCTGCTGTTTTGCCTTTTCACCCCAACAGCGGAAATTCTCCTTTTTGACATCGCGTTTCTTCCGCTCGAGCCGGATGATGATAGCTCTGTCCATAATGGTGCCGGCCCTGTCGCCAATGCCGGCGATTATCTTGGCTCCGAACGTCGGCAAAACATCGACATCTTTCGTGTCTGCATTGAACCGGATATATCCGGCAGTGCCTCTGGTGTGCCCGGCATTGATCACGCCACGCAATATCTCGTTGTCCTGCATGAAAGTATCGGCCTCGTCAATACAGAGTGTGGGATGGAAGCGTTCGACAATACGCGGAATACTGGCAGAAGAGATATTCGAACAGGGCAACCCGCGGCAAACCAATTTCGCCGCAATTTCCATCGCCGTCGATTTGCCGCTTCCTTTTTCCGCCGAAGTGATAATGAGCAGTGGACACACCGGCAATTCATCCACCAGCCATGACATCACGATCCATAAAACCATTGCTGTTACCTGTTCAGATGTCATGTCCATATAGCGCAAAAATTCTTCCGTCATCTCATCCAGCAACATGGCCAGATCGATAGGCGAATCCCAAGGTTCGATCTTCGGGAAAAGGGAACAAATATCATCATCGTCTGTTTCGACTTCAGGTCTCATCCTTTTGACCAGTCTCTGCAAGTCTGCCTTGCTGATGTTGTATACCTTGCCGATTGCCTTGGCTTGGGTTATCCAGATCATATCATCCAGTCCCGCCAGTGTTTTGACCACAACATCCAATGGCCATGCAGGACTTTTCTGTGTGAGTTTGCCCATCATCCAGTCCATATAACCGTACTCTTTCAGAAAATCTGCATCGGTATAGTTTCCGCATTTGGCATGCATACACTTGAAATGTCCACGAGAAAATCCACCGGTACCGGCTAGGAAATAAACGGTTTCCGTTTTTCCGCTATCCATAGAATGATGATATCGGAAAGCACATTCAATATTCAGACCGCCATCTGAACGTAAATCACCGATTACCTTGCCGGTTTCTATCAAGTATTGCGCTATCGGATCGCGTGTTATGTAAACCGATAGGTCAGTATTGGCAGGAAGGAATGTTTCCGGTATCCACGTTCGGCCTTGTCTTTGCCATTTGACGTCTGACTGACAGGCTTTGGCAATATCTTCCAGTAACCCATTGAATTTTTCTACTGACAGACGCGGGATTTTCCGCTCGTTATTCTTCCATTCATAGCGAACTCCGCTGGGATGTACGCCGGAAAAAACAAACTGTTTGCCTTTTGATGCCAGTATTTCTATCTGAACGGGCTTTTGCGTTCCTGCCTCCTCACGGGAAAGCGGTTGACCGTTTGAATCATACAGAGGGATACTTCCGGATTTATTCAGGCTTGTATCTTCCACGATGACAGGGATCAATACTCTGGCACTGTTTGAGCGGACTCTGATGGGTATCTCACCCAGTGTTGCCTTGATGGTGTGTAATATAACCGTCACCTTTTCGGAATCGTCAACATCCACATCCAGTGCCCGAATGGTTCGTGTCAAAAGACCGGCGTTGCAATGGGGTTTTTCTTCCAGATATTTGCGATTGGCCTCTGGCTGGTTTGGCCAGTCTTTGACAACGGGATTTTTTCCACAAGGTGCAACGGCGATGAAATCATCTTTTGATACACCGTTGTCCAGCATCATCTGCATCTCTGGTTTGGCGTAACCGACAGTGATACTATCGTTTTGCAGTATTTTTTCTTGAGGGATGGGTAATGTTGCCGCATTACCTTCCCTGTCTTTTGTATCAGTCATTGTTATTTCTCCAGATAAGTTTGGGCAATAGAAACAGTGGCATCACTAGAGCATTGCCACGTGATATTGAACGGGCAGCAAACTTTGTCATAGTTGTCCCTCTTCGTTGGCAGAAGCACTAAGCCAGTTTTCGACTTCCTTAACTTTCCACAGCGTCAGTCGTTTGGTGGGACGCAATGGCTGAGGAAATTTCCCTTGTCGGGTAAGTGCCCAGATGGTCGAAACCGGGATATTGAAGCGCTCGGAAAGTTCTTTGATCCGCAGTGTGACAGGTGTCATGAAAATTGACCTCCATTGAATTCAATTAAACAATGGAGGTCATCTTCGCAAATACGCTTTAGTCGTGCCGTACCAAAGAATTATTTATTTTTGATTTTTTTTTCGTGACAGAAACGGCCTCACGATTGAAATGATGCTTTTCAATCGTGAGGATCAGAGCTTGCTGAATTGAAGAAATGGAAGGAATACGGGGGGCGGAATCAGACCGGCAGGTTATGGGCTTTGGCCTTGTCTAGCTAGGCACGAATGATTTTTGTGATGGCAGCAGCCTGATTGCGTGCTGTCGAGTCTGGAACTTCGCCTTTCAGTCCTTTGATTTTTCCGTATTTGTGATAACGGAACGCTTTTGCCAGCTCTCCTTTTTTCACATTGCCCAAAAGGGCAATAATCTGTTTTGCACGTCGTTCGTCTCGTGAAAAACCGTTCAGGGATGGATGACCGGGTTTTGGCCAGTTGGCGAGCAGTTGCGAGACGCAGGTCCTCCACTGGTTGATATCTTTGTTGCCATGAACGTTTTTCAACAAATCCCGCAATACGATTTTGACTTTGCGTTCAGTGCATTCTTTATCCCATGCTTTTTTTACATCGGTCAGCGTCTGATGTTCTGCTAATAATTTATGCAATTTTTTCAAGGCCTTATGTACTTCGGTTCTTGGCGCTGGCGAGACATGTTCTGTTGGTTCTCTTTTCCGGGAAGATGTTCTTCTGATAATGTCAACCAGAATTTCATGCCTTTTCTTCGAGTCTGTTATATAAGGTGCGTCTGTAATGCCTGATTCAATGAAAACTGTATTCGCCATATCTTCTTTTGATAATGGCCCGGTGAATGAAGGGTAAAGGTGGTTGAGTCCTGCTTCTTGGCGTACTTGTTCACGATACAAGGTTTTATGTGCTTTTTTTAGCGCAGCATAGATCTGGTTGATGAATCGATTGATGGCACAAACGGTATCAGGGGGGTAATAGGATGTTAACAGGGCATTCAGTCGTTTTTTGCGTAATGATACGATAGGCAAATCTGCCGACGTGTTCCAGCTGTCGTCATATAGCCATGCAAGAACGCTCATGAAGATGTGTTTGAGGTGAAGGATATCCTGTCGTTCGGGATAATCTGGTTGACATAATTTTTCTATTTCAGACAGGACATAAGCACCCCCTCTATCTGTATCCTCGATGCGGCATGTGTATATCTGTTCTGGAGTGATATACCTATGCAGACCGGATCGTATTTTCAAACGCGTTTTTTCAGACAGGAAGTTGGTTATCATAGGGATCGTTTGTTTTTGTTTCATCCTAGTAATCTTCGCAATGTTTCCAATGCGTGCCGCTTTTCTTGCAAATAGGAATGTTTGTCGTAGTGTCGAATCTGGACACCGCTTAATCCGTGACTTTGAAGCTGTGCGCGGATATCCATGCTGATCCCGGCCGCGGCGAGTCTCGTCTCAACTGTACGGCGCAAATCTCCCAATGTGAAGGGAGATGATATTTCGTTAGATTCAGCCATTTTGCGGTTGATTTTTGCCAGCATATCTCTTGCCGCACCATAGGTTGCCGCGTGTTCTCCTGCATCCAGTGTCCAGAGAAAGGTTCCCCGTTGGCCTCCATATAGTGCTTTTAAGGCATCTATCGCTTCCGGCAATAAAGGAACGACATGTATCCGTGGTTGTTCTCTTCGGCCTTTTGGGTCACGGAACGTGATGGTTTGTGTGTCATGGTCAATATCGTCTGTCGTCAATCGGCGTAACTGGTCGATACGCTGTCCTCCCGTCAGCAAATGAAACTGCAACAAAGGAATGTTTGCGATATGTTTCCAATAGGCCTGTAATTCGGAATGTGTCAATGCCCGTTCTCGTGGAGTGCTGGCTCCATGAATGGTCGCCAGATCACGTGCCGGATTGACTGTTATTTTCAAGGCAGCCAGTGCCGGAGTGGCATCCGCACGTTGGCCTGCTTGTACAGCAGCACTGTATGCAGCCCGAAGATAAGTCCTGACTTTCGCTGCCTCGCGTATTCTTCCGGAATCAACAACTTGCCTGACAATATCGAGTAAATCATGAAGGGTTATATCGATTGCCGGTTTGGAAATCAATTTTGGCCAAGGTATTTTGACATTTCGTCTTAATGAATTTTCAGTGTCTTTCCAGCGGATTTTACTCCGTCGTTTGAGGTCTTCTACATAGGCATCCAGTAATTTGCCAAAGGTCGCATTTTCTCGGGATATGCGGAGTTCTTCCTCCCGTCTGGCAATTTCTGCCCGTGCTTCAATATCGGCTCGAAGTATTTCCCGCAAATCGTTTCGCATGGCAAGGTCAGGGTATTGCGGTTTTAATGATTCCGCCTTTCGTTTGACTGATTCTGCTTCTGCCCGTGCATCAGCCAAAGATAAACCGACACCTAACGGTATCCGTATTTGTTTGCGTTCACTTGTACTGTAACGCAAGTACCATGAAATTTTTCCATCAGTGAGTTTTCTTCCTTGCAAGCAGGGAGCACCACGTGCCGTAATGTCGGTTATCCATTCACCCGGTTTCAATGCTCTGACTGCTCTGTCCGTTAAAATATGTTTGTTCATCTGGTGCCTGCACGGTGCCTACAAAAAACTGGATTCAACTATACCGAACAAGACAGAACTATTCAATAACATAATGATATTTAACAGAAAAATATTTCTGCAAAACTCAACTGAATTCAATAGGATGCTTCTTTAAATCTCTTCTAAGCCGTAGGTCAGTGGTTCGAATCCACTAGGGCAGGCCATTAAAATCAATTGCTTACGCAGATTTTTCACTTGACCTTTCTTCCCATGTCTAATAGATGTTTAGACATGACGGGCAGAACTTCTTTATCCTTGTCGCGCCGGTAAATGGCCGTTGTCTTGTTGTCACGGTGTCCTGGGAGTTTTTAGGCATTGTCCTGGGGCTCAGAATCGGATACAACTTTCGCACGCAGATCATTCTTGAACTGGAACCACTCGAAATCCAGTCTGTTTTCGTCTGCATATGCTTTTGCTTTCAGGCGGGTATTCCGGAAACCAGCCTTGAACTTGTCGTAGGTAATCGCTTGTCCCCGTTCTTCGCAGATGATCGTTTTGCTGATGATACCGCGAGACTTGATTCGCCTGACGATTTTTTCCAGTTTTCCGCTGATGAGGACCCCTACAACCTGATGAGTCTTGTTTTGGGCAAACGCTAGCTAGCGCACCATCCTTTATATCAGACCATTGTGCTTTGAATACGTCTGCAGGACGTTGTTCGGTTAAAAAAGCGAGATCCATGGCATTGCAGGTATTCCTTGGCAAATTGTTTGACCAATGAAAATGTTTCATACTTTACAACATGTCTCTGTGCGACTCAGCTTTCATCTGGCGAGTTATACCAGAAACCGGATTCGATATGATCATCAATCCTCTGACACGGGCCCGGTTGAATACGACGGATAAATGTTCGATTTCTTTTTTCGTACAGATCTTCGATAAGTGTTTGTCGTAAACATCATTAAATATACCGGTATGATTTTATTTATATTGGATTTTTCCGAAAACAGGATTAAAGAATTATCAAAAGCTTTTGTCGTTTTCAGTCTTCTTGGCGATGGACCAGAAGTATCAGATTGGCTGCGCCATGTGAAAAATTTTTCTCATACGTTCGACAATGTGTTTTATGAAAGGGGGATGCTCGTAGCAAGTAAAGAGTATCGGTCTGATAAAAAAAGAGGTTATGGACATGCGGGAGTTCGTAAGCTGAACCGGCTATTCAGTAATGCATATTTCTCCGGAGAGTCTTTTATTAGCATACTCCCGCATGGGATTTGAATGGTAATGGTGTATAAAGTGTTTGGTCAAGTGTCCCGTTGCAGATATTGTATGAGTGTACATTTGATGGATCATTTTCAATGACAGGGTACATGATATGTGCGGAATTGTTTCTCGTGTAACACATTGTGAAATAGGAGCGAAATGTTACTGATAAAAGGCATAATGATGACTATCAAGTTTTTACAGCAAGTCCTGTTATGCCCGTAGGAATTTTTCTTGCGGGCATTTTTTATCGAATACAGTTTATCTCTTAACTATTTGATTAAGTTGAAATATTTTTGGATAAACATGATTGGAGAGAAAGTTTTGAATACGTAGGCAGATTTTAAGGGGAGAAGACTGGATGGGGTGATAAAAAAAGTGGCTGCAGATGTTTTCGGGCGGATGTTTCCCGGTCGCTTCTTTAAGGACAGATTGTAATAAGTATCTTGCGGGAAATGTTTGTGAATGGTAACCGGTATGTTATGGTAAATGAGTTCTGGATATTGTGAAACAAATTCTGATGCATTGATCTTCTATGGTAGATATGTGTTTTGTCTTGTTATGAATTCTGTCAGGGACAAGGAACGGTTTCCGGGCAAGCGTTTTCCATGTTATTTTTTACCGGAGAAGACGGAAGTAGCGAGCAAAAATCTATATGAGAGGATGAAACGATGATAGTTGAAGAATGGTCTGGAAATTACGTCAATGTGTATGTCGACGGTTATGTTTTCTCTGCTGGTTCCGGAAAACGTGTCTGGGAATTTGGTGACGGCAAGGATAGTGATGAACGCCGGAAATTTGAAGCTGCGAAGCGAGGGATGACGGTGAATGAGTTTGTCGATCACTATAGAGGCATTTGCAATGCGGCGGCAGGCTGGGAAGATCCGGATTGGGAGTATCGTTATAACGTGGTTGCTTTGGATGGTCAGGGAACCACGTTGCTGAAGGAAGTGATGAATCGGGTTGAGGAAGCGATTGAAAGAAACGATGCAGCCCAGAATCGGGAAAAATGCCAGGACATGCTTAAAAGATATGCATCGCTGGGAATGATCCGTCAGAATGGTCTCTCTATCAGGAAGTATATTTATGGCAGAAAGGAAAACGCAGCCGGGCGTATTGTGTATCAGATGGGAGAATTGACACCTTCCTGGATAGCGTCTTTGATTCCTGAATCGGTATTGTCAAAAGCAGTACACAGGAAAAAGTGACGCGGAAAGCAGATTGTTGATTCTGGCAGACCAGGTGCAGGGAATATGCCTGAGATCGGTTATTTACGTCATGAATCCGGCAATCTTTTTTCTGGCGGGAAAAAAATCCGCACGTTTCCTGGTATTAGACCAGCAAAGTCATGATGGAACAAACGTAAAATGGAAAAAAGTCCAGTCTGGCCATATCCGGAGTGGGCGATATTACCTTTTCAGGTTACTGATACAAATTTGTTTTCGTTTTCTACATAAAATTTTTCGACAGGAATTCAATCCGGATCGGGAATTGCTGTCGCTTTTTGTTTTTCTTTTTCTGTAATGGTCCACAAATAGACGGTCTTGGTTCCGACTTTTTCAATTTTTTCCGCCGGCCATTCTGAACCCATGTCGGATTCATTCGATACGACGCGTGAGCCGATTTTCAGCTGTTTCCACAGAATGGGACGTAATTCGTAATTGATTGTTTGTGGGAGGTATAGCGCTACGACTGTAGCGTCTGAAAAATCCACCTTGTAAAAATTGCCGAGTCTGAATTGCACAAGGTTCTCGACTTCGGCTGCTTTGGCATTCGCGTTGGCTTCTTCTATCCGTTTCGGATTCAGGTCGATGCCGACACCTCGGGCACCATAATTTTTTGCCGCGGCAATGACGATGCGTCCATCCCCGCAGCCAAGATCGTAGACGAGATCGTTCCGGTTCACTTGCGCCAGTTTGAGCATACCGTCCACTGTTTCAGGCCAGGTTGTGATGAATCCGGCATCAAGTTCGGGTCCCATCATTTCGTCGAGTCCGAATTGTGATTTGGCACTGATGACCACAAAAACGGGAAGAAAAAATGCAATGAATATAAAGGCTGCAATAGTCAGTCTGGTATTTTTCTTGGAACTCATAAAGCGGTCTTTATAAAGTAGGGTATCAAGAGAGAAGAAGAACGTTTTTACTTTTCAGCGGGGGATATCCGGTTAATGATCCATAGGAGGATGATGCCCAGCAATAATACCGCGACACCAATCCAGGCAGCATTTATTCCTCCTAAAGACTGGTCATAAACATAAGACAGGCTAGACCATAACATATAGAAGCATGTCAGACAAAAAACAAGCGGCAGTATAGGATAAAAAGGGACTTTGAACGGTCTTGGAATATGGGGGTCGCGATTGCGGAGAACAAAAAGAGAGAGACCTGCCAACAGGAAAAACAGCCAGAAAACCGGTGCGGTAAATTCAACCATGGATTTGAAGCCGCCTCCAATTAAAGTACCCAGTACGACAAGAAAAAGAGATGCAATGCATTGTATTCGCAAGGCATTGACTGGGGTATTGCGGGTCATGTCCCATGTACCGAGCCGATGCAGAACAGGCCAGTCTTTACCCATGGCATAGCTTGTGCGGGCGCCGACGATGATGGTGGCATTGATGGACGTTAAAGCGGAAATCGCGATCATCAGGGAAATGATTTTCTTGGCTGCCTCACCGAATGTCATGTACATCAGGTCTGCCGCGATTGTCCGGGATGAGGTCATGCCAGGAAATCCCAGTCCCTCCCAGTAGGCCCACGTTACCAGAAGATAAAGCGATGTGATGATGGCAATCGAGAAAACAAGAGCTTTTACCATGTCGCGATGACCGTTTTTCAATTCGGCACTGATATAGGCTGCTTCATTCCAGCCGCCGAAGGTGAGCAGAACGAAGACCATTGCCAGACCGAAGTTGGATGAAACGGGGAGAGAGGCGGGAACCGGAGAGTACGGGGAAGTATTCGTTCCTGACAGATGAAGGTAAACGGCAGTCCCGATAATCATGAAAAGACAGAGGATCTGGAGTCCGGTAAACAGGGATTGGGTCACCATACCGGTCCGGATATTTCTCAGATTAAGCCAGGACAGAATCAGGATAATCGAGATGGCATAGATGAAAGGGCCGGAATCTGTATCAAAAAAATCAAGTGGCCAGATACGGTTCATATAGTCACCGAAAACAAATCCCAGCAATGCGATGGAACCGGTCGTAATGACGGAAAGTCGGGCCCATCCGAACAGAAAGGATACCGGTCTGCCATAAGCGCGCTGCAGGAAATGGTAGTCTCCACCTGCATGAGGATAGGTGGATGCAAGCTCCGCATAACAGAGTGCACCGATCAGGGAAATGATTCCTCCCAGAATCCATGATCCGAACATGGCAATGGTGTTGCCGGTCATATGGGCTACAACGGCAGGTGTTTTGAAAATACCTGCCCCTATAACCAGTCCGACGATCAGGGTTACGGCTTCATGCAAACGAAGAATCCGGCGAGGTGTATCGTGTCCGGTTTCAGATATGGCAACGGGTTTGTTTTTGATGGATGGCATTTCTGCAATTTCCGAGGGTGATCACGGTTTCTTATTCTAGAGAAACATGACGTATTCAAAAAGTATTCGTCGTGTTTAATTCCCTTATGATCGTTTCCGTGTTTCTTTATTGACGCAAAGACGAAGTGTCCTCTCTGGCGATATCCGGTTGTTTCAGCAAAGTCCGGACAGTATGAATCAAGGTTTGTTTTATCCGGTATTTTTTAAAGGTGTGACTTCTTTAGGTTCCGTTTTTTGTGACATATCAGCATTCATGTTTGCGAGCATTATTAGGCTTGAAATGAGGTTCAGGGAGCGGTCGTTAAACGGAAAACTGTCCGGAAACGGCATTTTCATGATTGATACGTTACAGAAGAAAGAAGGTGCGATATGGAAAAAATCGGTTTGCCGAAAGAACTGGCGATCAAAATGGTTAAAGGAAGCGGGAAAAGAGTAATCGCTCTTTTTGCAGATCCGAATTGTCATTATTGCCAGCAGTTCGAACAGAATCTGGAAGATGTGAACGATATTACTGTTTATGTTTTCCCTTACAATATTCTGTCAGTCGATTCCGTGTATCTGTCACATGCTATCTGGTGTTCTGCTGATCCGGCACAGGCATGGGAGAGATGGATGCTGAGAAGAGAGCAACCCGGCAAAGTGCCTGCCGGGTGTCTGTTTCCCAATGAAAAGATTCTGGAACTGGGGGCGGAATTGCAAGTCAGAGCAACGCCAACCATTTATTTTGCAGATGGTTCGCGTGTCGAAGGTTCCATTTCCGCTCGGAGAGTCGAAGAAAAACTGGCGTCGATTCAGTCCGGATAGTGTTTGAAAAAAACGGATGAAACTGTCCGGTTTACAGGGGGACGAAATGAGATGTGGAAACCCTTATTGATTCCGAATATTTCGGTTGTGATATAGCCGGATTCGTCGGAAGCGAGAAATAGATAAATATCTACCAGTTCGGCCGGTTGGCCAGCCCATTTCCTTAATGTATTTTTTCCGAATTCGGGAATCTGGTCAGGAAAGTGACCACCGCAGATTTGCAAGGGAATCCATATCGGATCGGAAACGACGGAATTGATCCCGGATCCTTTTGAAGATAAGCTGATCGGCCAGCAGCAAGGCAGTTTTAATGGTCCGGAAAAGTGGAATTACGTTGATAATAACGATATCCTGAAGCGGTTCATCCGGTATTTCACTGGTTTTCGCTTTTGCGATCTGCATACCTGAATCAGAACGAGGATATCAAGTCCGCCAAGTTTTCCTGCAGCTGTTTTTGTCATATCGCCGAATGCTGTTTGTCACGCAGATCACGGGATTCAAAATGGTTTTCCGACCCGTTTCTTCAATCAGTTTTCTGATGTCCTGTGCGTTTTTTTGTTTTTCTGGTGCATAGCTGATGGCGGCATCCAGTTCCTTCGAGGGCACAGGAAATGGCAGTGGCACGTCCGATTACCGGATCACCGCCTGTTGCCAGGGTTTTTCTGTGTCTGAGGTGCCCATTGCCGATATAATTAATTTCTCCACAGTCGGGGACAGGTCTCATGTTTTTCTGTAAACCGGGACAAGTCTGTTTTTGAACAGGGAATGGGTTATGGTAACAGATTGTGAGTGGATCCGGTAATTTCGTCGTTTGTCATATTCTCGATCCTTATTCGGAAACAAGCCCGGACAACGAATAAGATCCGGAAAAGTATTCCCGGTACCTTCTGCCGTTCAAATCGGGCTTTTTGTGCAAAATCATGATGATGACCGTTAAAAAGCCGTGCATTGCACGGCTTGGAAACAGTACGGATTCAATCAGCGATGGGCGTATGTCTGACAGTTGGCTTTGCTGTTGTTGTAGGCGACGACTACTTCATCTGCCATGCATTCATAGTCATCGTTGAATTTGCAGTCGGCAACCTTGCAGGCTCCGACGCCGGAAGTGCGTCCTGTGGATTTGGCATGACTGGATGGATCTGGGACGGCGAAAAAAGTATCGCAACCCGGAACTTCGTTATCCCCGATAGTGATGGCACGTGCATGGCATCCGGAGTTTTTGTTGAAACCGCAGGATTGTGCCGAACATTCTTTGACCTCCGGCATGATGATTTGAATATGTTTCATGATGATCTCCCGAATATTGGTTGAATGTTGATCATTGGTCAGTCATCTTTCCGGAGTGGTCTCAATGCCAGACCCCATGAGATAACCTGTTCCAGCATAGTATTGACAGTTTTTTCATGGCGAGGGTTCGGTCTGAAAACAGTCAGTTTTTCGAAGTCCTCGAAAAGAGAAAGCATGACTTGTGCACGAACGTCTGCAATCATCAGGGCACCCATCAGAATACGGAGTTCTTCCACAGCTCTGACCGCTCCCATCGTTCCGTAGCCGACAAACCCGGCGGATTTATTGTTCCATTCGTGAAACAGATAGTCAATGGCGTTTTTCAGTGCGGCCGGAGGCGCATGATTGTATTCCGGCGTAACAAAGACGAAACCGTCGAAAGAAATGATTTTCTCGGACCACTTTCGGGTATGTGCCTGTGTATATTGTCCTGTGGAAGCGGGCTGGGGTTCGTCCAGTAACGGCAGATTGTAATCCCGGATATCGACCAGTTCCACTTCAGTATCCTTGCGTTGTCTTGCGATTTCATAAATCCATTTCGCGACAGCTTCGCCATTGCGGCCCGGGCGGGTACTTCCGATGATGATAGCTAGCCTGAACATAATGTGCCTTTCTTTCCGCATATGTGGAAAATTCCGTTTATCGTCATGACCACGCCAGATTATGCTTTTTGTGAAAATACTTTTTCGGTTTTCGCAAATAAAGAGAAATTTATCTGATAATAGGTGGCATTCAAACGGATTGGACCGTTTCGATTTTTGAGGGAGATTCAATATGCAGGATAACTGGATGCCATTTTGTCGCAGGATAACGTTAAGTCTGATCATCGCTTCTTTCGGTCTGGGTTCTTTTGCTGTGGCGAAAGACAGGGTTCAAACGCAGACAGTGGCGGAAGCGGTTGCAAGTCCGGCTCCTGAGGCACAGACATCCCCGGTGGTGATGGAAACGGCAACAGCGGAAGAAACCGCCGTGCCGCAGATTCCGGCCATGGCCGGAGCACAGGTTCCCGGTTATTACAGAACGATGGTGGGGCAGTTCGAGGTAACGGCGCTTTTCGACGGAACGCTGGATTTTCATCCCGAGTTGCTGAAAAACATGGACCGACAGGCCATTGACCGTGCATTGTCGCACCATTACGGGAGAACGACAGGAATACAGACGGCGATCAATGCCTATCTGATACATACGGGTGATCATCTTGTTCTGATCGATGCCGGTGCAGGCAAACTTTTCAGTGAAGACCGACAGGGGCGTATTGTCGAAAATCTGAGAGCTGCCGGATATCAGCCGGAACAGGTCGATACGGTTATTATGACGCATCTGCATGGCGATCATACCGGGGGATTGAGTGACAAGGAAGGCATTCAGGTTTTTCCGAATGCCACGGTTTATGCCAACAGAATCGAAAATGAATACTGGTTGTCCGAACAGCAGGCTGCCGCTGCCCCGGTTGAGCGTCAGGTTTTTTTCAGAATGGCCCGTGAATCGGCCGTTCCCTATTTGAGCGCGGAAAAATGGAAGCCGGTTGAAGCGGGAGAGGAGGTCGTGCCCGGTATCAGGGCAGTGGCTGCTTATGGCCATACTCCCGGTCATACCGCTTTTGAAGTGACATCGGATGGACAGTCGTTACTGGTCTGGGGCGATATCGTTCACAGCCATGTCATCCAGTTCAGCCATCCCGAGGTGGCTATTGAATATGATTCCGAAACGTCCCAGGCAGTCAGAACACGGCAGAATCTTCTAAAGGAAGTCTCCGCGAAAAGGGAACGGGTCGCCGGTATGCATTTGCCTTTTCCGGGACTTGGATACGTTGTTGCGGAAGGAAACGGCAAATACAGCTGGGTTCCTCTGGAATATGCAGAATGAATCAGATACCTGTCTGCCTGAATCGGATTCTGGCGGACAGGAAACGGCAGCCGGCTAGCCCTGGACAATCGATTTCCTGAATCGGCCGAGGGCGATGAAGAAGAAAACCATTCCGATAATAGCGATAGCCAGAAATTCCGGCCAGACGATACTGAATCCGGCACCCCGGTAAAGAATGGATTGGGCGAGCCGGACGAAATAGGTGGTCGGAGCCAGTTTCATGACGTTCTGGACCCAGATCGGCATACTTTCCTGGGGAGTCGAGCCGCCGGACAGCATTTGCAGCGGTATGATGGTCAAAAAGATCAAAAGGCCCAGTTGCGGCATGGAACGGGCAAGTGTTCCCAGAAAGATACCGATGGAAGCTGCCGAAAACAGGTAAACGGCCGCAGCGGCGATAAAGAGAGCGATCGAGCCGGCGATCGGCACTTGAAGAACGATCTTGATGATGAATATCAGGGCGAAGGACGCTGCGATCAAAACGGCCAGTCCGTTCGCCCAGATTTTCGATATCATGATTTCTGTGGGGCCCAGTGGCATGGCGAGCAGGTGTTCGAGTGTGCCGTGTTCCCGTTCACGGATATACGCGGCCCCGACCAGAATGATCGTCAGCATGTTGATGTTGTTGATGATTTCCATAACACCGCCGAACCAGAAACCGGTCATGTTCGGATTGAACCGGACGTGCGTTACCAGTTTGATTGCTTGAGTTGACGTTTCTGTCGAACGATTGAAGTATTCGTTGATTTCATTATTGAAAATGGTTTCGATGTAACCGGAACCGATGAAGGCCTGGCTCATGACCGTTGCATCGATATTCAGCTGGACGTTCGGTTTTCTTCCCGCCTGCAAGTCTCTCTGGAACCCGGATGGGATGATGATGGAAAAGGAATAGTAGCCCCTGTCAAGAGCATCGTTTGCCTTGTCCAGTTCGATGTGGTCGGGTTTCTTGAAATAGGGTTTCGTCAGGGCATTGGCCAGTCTGTGTGAAATCTGGGACTGATCCATATCGACGATAGCAACCGGTGCGTTGTGAATTTCCTGGGATACTCCCTTGGAAGCACTGTAAATGCCCATTGTAAAAGCGTAGACGATCAGAAGGAACAGTACCTTGTCAGCCCAGAGACTATTCAGTTCCTTGATGCCCAGGCGGTAAATATTGCCGAGATGGATTCTGAATGATGACATTTATTTCTCCTGTTTGGGCAAGAACAGCCAGGCAATGAAGGTCAGCACCGGTATGAATGCTGCCAGTGAAAAGAGCGGGCTGATCAGATCGGCAAAATGCAGTGCCTTGGTGAATACTCCGCGACTCAGGATAATGAAATGTGAGGCTGGAAAAAACTGGCCGATCCAATAGGCACTTCCCTCAAGTGATCCTATGGGATCTTTCAGTCCGGAAAACTGGGTGGTCGGCAGCATGGTCAGAATGGCGGTACCAAACAGGGCAGCGATTTGTGTTTTTGTAAAAGACGAAATAACAAGTCCGAGACCGGTGGTAGATGTGACATAAAACAGTGCGCCCAGTGTCATTGCCAGAAAACTGCCTTTTAGGGGAACTCTGAAAAACAGGATAGCGCAGCTGACCATCATGAAATAACTGATCATGGACAGTACGATGTAGGGAAGCTGTTTGCCGATCAGAAACTCCAGTTTGGTCACCGGGGTTACATAAAGATTGGTGATGGATCCCAATTCTTTTTCGCGCACGATTCCCAGTGCCATAAGAACAGCCGGTATCAGCATCAGCAACAGGGGGATGATGGCGGGTACCATGGCATAGATACTTTTGAAGTCCTGATTGTAGCGATAACGTTTTTCAAGGCTGGCGACAGCTTGCTGTTCCGTTCCGCTGGTTTCCCTGTTGAATTGTTCGAGATATTTTTCATGCAGGCCACGGATATATCCGAGGATGGTTTCACCCCGGTAGGGCATCGCGCCGTCGATCCATGCCGCGATTTCGGGATTTCTGCCCTGTTCAAGGTCCCGTCCGAAATTGGGAGGAATTTCAATGGCGATACTGATTTTTCCGCTCTTCATGCGTTTTTCCAGATCGTTGTCGTCTTTTAACGGTGCCTGTTCCAGAAAATAGCGTGATCCGGCGATATTGTGGATGTAATCGCGGGACTGGGGGGACTGGTCGTAATCGAGGACGGCGAATTTCAGATCTTCGACGTCCATGGATATCCCGCCGCCCAGTACGAAAAACAGCAAAAGACTGCCTAAAAGGGCGAAGCCGAGCCGGATGGGATCCCGTCTCAATTCCAGTGTTTCCCGCGCTGCATAGGCAAGAAGCCGCCGGAGACTGAAAAACGATGATTCTTCGTGCGGTTTTTCCGGTTCGATTTCGATGTTTTCGTCAAACGATGTTTTTTCATTGCCGGTCGCTTCTACCAGATAGTCGATAAAAGCTTCTTCAAGTGTATGGGCCTGTCTGTTTTCTTTCAGTTCGTCAGGCGTTCCGCTGGCGAGTACCTTTCCTGCATTCATTAGCGAAATGCGGTCGCAGCGTTCCGCCTCGTTCATGAAGTGGGTGGAAATGAAAATGGTCACATTCTGTTCGCGGGACATCTCGACGAGAAGACGCCAGAAATCGTCACGGGCGACCGGATCGACACCGGATGTCGGTTCGTCCAGAATCAACAGTTTCGGATTATGGACAACAGCGACGGCAAGTGACAGGCGCTGACGAATGCCCATGGGTAATTCAGCCGCAGCCGAATGGATATACGGTTGCAGGCCGAAACGGTCGACCAGACTTTGTATGCGGGGTTGGATCTGATCGGCCGGCAAATGGAAGAGCCGGGCATGCAAATCCAGATTCTGCATGACCGTCAATTCACCGTATAACGAAAAGGACTGGGACATGTAACCCACATCCTTGCGGCTTTCCGTGTTTTTCGCATCGACCGGCTTGCCGAATGTTTTGGCACTTCCCGAAGTCGGGGAAAGCAGCCCGGTCAGCATTTTCATGGTAGTGGTTTTGCCGCAACCGTTGGAACCGAGAAAACCGAAAATTTCACCCTGGGGGATTTTGAAACTGACATTGTCTACGGCAGTGAAGTCGCCGAATTTCTGGGTCAGTCCGTCAGCTTCGATGGCCCAGACCTGATCCTTGTTCTCTTTCAGGGGAGGAATGACCAGTTCTTCGTAGTTCTGGCGTCGTTCTTCGGGAAGAAACTGGATGAAAGCCTGTTCCAGAGAGGATTTTCCGGCTTGTTGCATCATTTCTTGTGCCGTACCGGTTGCAATGACCTTGCCGTCGTACATGGCGGCCAGCCAGTCGAATTGTTCCGCTTCTTCCATATAGGCCGTTGCAACCAGTACACTCATCTGCGGCCGGCGTTTCCGGATGGAATCGATCAGTTCCCAGAACTGGCGGCGGGAGAGTGGATCGACACCGGTTGTCGGTTCGTCCAGAATCAGCAGATCGGGATCGTGCACGAGTGAACAGCACAAGCCGAGTTTCTGTTTCATTCCGCCGGACAGTTTGCCGGCAGGACGATCCTTGAATGGAAAAAGGCCTGTAGCCCGGGTCAGTTCGTCAATACGCCTTTGACGCTCTTTATGATCCTGTCCGAAAAGCCGGGCGAAAAAGTCGATGTTTTCAGCAACGGAAAGGGTAGGGTACAGGTTTTTGCCCAGCCCTTGCGGCATGTAAGCAACACGGGGCAACAAGGCGTTCCGGATTCCGGTATCGCTGATATCTTCGCCAAGAACTTCGATGCGGCCTTGCTGGATTTTCCTGGCACATGAAATCAGGGCCAGCAGGGACGATTTGCCGACACCATCCGGACCGATCAGGCCGGCCATGCAACCGCCCGGAATTTCCAGCGATACGTCATCAAGTGCCGTAACGTCTTTGTAGTGGAGAGAGACTCCCTCGAGTTTCGCTGCGATGAGCGTACTCATGTCACTTTACCTGCAAATTGGCGGGCCAGACGGCATCCGGACTCGTTTTGACCCAGCCGATACCGGGCATGCCGGGTTTTGCGATATTGGCATTTCGCGAGAGCCAGTCCTTGTCGACTTTCAATTTGACCCGGAACATGAATTTTTCACGTTCATCGCGTGTTTCGACTTCTTTCGGAGTGAACTGGTTGCGTGGAGACACGTATGTTACCGTACAGGGGATCGGCTGGTCAGGCAGGGCATCCAGAACGATCCGCGCTTCGCTTCCCAGTTCGACGCTGCCGGCTTCGTTATTGGAAAGGTAGATATACATATAGACGTCGTTCAGATCCAGAATCGAAAAGACCCTGCCACCGGGTGAAAGCACTTCTCCCGGTTCGGCCAGGCGATAAAGGATACGTCCGTCTACCGGAGATCTCAATGTCAAATCGTCCAGATTACTCTGAAGGGAAGCAACCCGTGCTACTGCTTCTGCAATGCTGGCATCTGCCTGTGAGACACGGTTGCGGGCACTCGCCAGGCTGGCATTGGCTGTTCTCATCGAGCTGACGTCCTTGTCCAGCTGGGCCGCCGATATGAACCCTTTCTTGATCAATTCCTGGGTCCGCTTCAGGGTAACACCGGCCAGTTGCTGCTGGCTTTGCGCACTCTTGACGTCTTCACGGGCGGCTTTTGCCGTTTCTTTGGCCTGTTCGACTGCCGCTTCTGCGGCGCGGATGTCGGCTTTGAGCTGGGCGTCATCAAGCTGGGCGGCGACCTCACCGGCTTTCAGGTCGGCTCCCTCGCGGAAGTACACTTCGATCAGTTTGCCCTGTACCTTGGTGGAAACGGCTGTTTCCGTCGCTTCCAGCCGGCCATTGCCGTAAGCAAGGCCGGCGGGGGTACCGGCCGGTTTCAGAAAATACCATGCAATTGCGGCGGCAATGATGACGAGTACCAGAATGATGATCAGTTTTTTGTTACGTAAAATGGCCGACATTATCTAGCTCCTTGCAAGGGACGGCAGAATGAAAACAGGCTCTACTTCACAATGTAACAGATTATAGCGAGTTATGTCGCCCCGAAACATTTCAATTTGTAAGGCGTCTTTTATCCGGATATGGAACGGTTGTCATGCATTCTGTTAATATGATTGCCGGTTTTCGCCAAAGCAGTTTAAAACATTAAACTGGCTGACGGAAATTCTTGTTGATAATTTTGAAAACTCTTCCTATTTTTTTGAACGATTTGGCTCGAAATCCACAAATGGAACTGGTATGTCCGGCAGGAAGCCTTCCCGCGCTGAAACAGGCGGTCGATCATGGTGCCGATTGTGTTTATCTCGGTTTCAGGGATGCAACGAATGCCCGCAATTTCGTCGGACTGAACTTTGATGAAAAGAATTTGCAGGAAGGTATTTCCTATGCCCACAGGCAGGGAAGAAAAGTCTTGCTGGCCTTGAATACTTATCCGGTTCCCGGTTTATGGGATATCTGGAAAGGTGCCGTGGACCGGGCGGCCCGTTATGGTGTGGATGCCATGATTGTGGCTGATCCGGGGCTGATGCGATATGCGTGCGATCACCATCCCGATTTGCGCTTGCATCTGTCGGTACAGGGGTCGGCAACCAATTACGATGCGATCAATTTCTATGCACGTCACTTTCGTATTGCCAGAGTCGTGTTGCCGCGTGTTCTTTCGATTGAACAGGTTGAATTGGTGGTCAAAAATACAGATGTCGAAATCGAGGTGTTCGGATTCGGCAGTCTGTGTGTCATGGTGGAGGGACGATGTGCCCTGTCTTCCTATGTGACGGGTGAGGCACCGAACAATAGCGGTGTCTGTTCGCCTGCCAAGGCGGTTCGTTGGGTGCCGACATCTGAAGGACTGGAGTCGAGACTGAACGGTGTTCTGATTGATCGGTATACGGACAATGAAAAGGCCAGTTATCCGACGATTTGCAAAGGGCGTTATGAAATCGGGGGAGAAAATTATTACGCGATTGAGGAACCGGCCAGTCTGAATACGCTGGAATTGCTGCCGCGGCTGAAAGAAATGGGGGTTGCCGCGATCAAGATCGAGGGGCGTCAGCGAAGCCCTGCCTATACGGCAGCGACAACCCGTGTCTGGCGTGAGGCGCTGGACAGTTGTCTTGGTGACACGGAGTCCTACCGGGTCAGGCCGGAATGGATTGAAGCGCTGGGACGATTGTCCGAAGGCCAGCAACAAACGCTGGGTGCCTATTATCGCTCCTGGAAATAACACGGCATGAAAGGATGAACACTTTGAGACTGGCTCTGGGTCCTGTTCAGTATTACTGGCCTAAAGACAAACTTGTCACGTTTTATCGGGAAGTAGCCGATATGCCGGTAGATATCGTCTATCTGGGAGAAACGGTTTGCGCGCGCCGGCATGAATTGCGTGAAGATGACTGGTTGTCGATAGCTTCCGATCTCGCCAGCACGGGAAAAGAAGTTGTCTTGTCGACACAGGTTCTTCTCGAGTCGGGAGCTCATTTGCAGGCCATGCATCGGATAGCCGGAAACGGTCTTCACCTTGTCGAAGCCAACGATATGGGGGCTGTCGGTCAGATGGAAGGCAAAAGTCCGTTTGTAGCCGGTCCTCATCTGAATTTATACAATCCGGATGCCTTGCGGTTCATGGCATCTCTGGGTGCTTTCAGGTGGGTTATGCCACTGGAAATGAGTTGTGGAAGTCTGGGGAAAATGATGGAATCGTTGCCGGAGAACATGCAGACCGAAGTATTCGTTTACGGACGGTTGCCGCTGGCGTTTTCCGCCCGGTGTTTTACGGCACGTTATCATAATCTGCAAAAAGATTCATGCGGATTCAAATGTCTGGATTATCCCGACGGACTGAAGGTGCACACACGTGAAGAGCAGTCTTTCCTGGTTTTCAACGGGATACAGACCCAGTCTGCAAAAGTCTATAATCTCATTCTCGAAATACCGCTGTTGCAGAAGATGAAAGTCGATGTGTTGAGAATTTCGCCACAGTCGGAACATACCGGCGAAATCGTCCGGCTTTTCCATGAGGTGATGGGTACGGGATTGCCAGCAACAGAAGGATTGCAAAGGATGGGAAATTTCATGCCGGAACAGTCATGTAACGGTTATTGGCATGGCAAACCCGGCATGGAATGGCACTGAATATCAATGAACGAACAAAAAAACGAAACAAACCGTTACAGCATTCCCGAACCGGTCGGGAAGTTGATGACTTTTTTGCCGTCATGGCCCGGCTCGCTGCTTTTCGTTTCGGCACTGAATGCCGTTCTGAAACCCCGTTTGCCGGCAGACGTCGGGGAAGCTATCGCAGGTAAACAGTTGCGTCTGACCATGACGGATGCACATCTTGATTTCAATTTTGTCTGGACAAAGGGCGGATTTGTTGCCGGATGGGGAAACGTTGAACCGGATTTGACGATTTCCGCCAGTGTCTATGATTTTTATTTGCTCTCGAAGCGTGAAGAAGATCCGGATACCCTTTTTTTCAGCCGGCGTCTTGTTATGGAAGGGGATACCGAGTTGGGGTTATTGCTGAAAAACACGCTGGATGCCATGGAACTGAATGTTTTCGAATTGATGAAAACCCTGCCGGTCAAAAAAATCCTTTCGCTGATACCGGGTTATAAAAAAGAAGAAGCCTGAATTTTGCCAGTCCGGTATCTTTCTTTTTTCTGTTCCAAACGCAAGGAATATTGATTTCGATCATATGTTGGTCCACAGCATGACCTGATTGGACAACATTTCTTTTCGGGATATGCCTATTGTAATGCTATCTCTTGTTCTTGCAGGCGGGATATGCATCTGGGTTTTGTTATCAAGAAGACGTTGACGCTTCTGGCGCTGGTCGATCCGTTCATGGCCATTCCATTGTTCGTCTGTGCAACGGCCGGGCTCGATGTCCGGTTCCGGGACAAATACAGTCGCCAGCTTGGCATCACTGTGGCCCTGTCGCTTTTGATTGGCGGACTGTTCGGATTGCATCTGCTCGATTTCATGGGGGTTTCGCTGGCATCGATCCAGATAGGGGGTGGAGCCATCATGTTCATTGTGTCGCTGGCTATGGTCGTTGCCAAGGAAGAAACCATAAAATATACGCCGCGTGAATCGGAAGAAGCGGCGGCGGGCCCGTCCATCGTTCCGCTGGGGATTCCCTTACTGGCAGGGCCGGCAGCTCTTTCTTATGTCATGGCAACCTCACAGATAACCCGGCCGGAAGATTTGTTGTCTGTGATTCTGCCGCCGGTTGCTGTCGGGATCGTTACCTGGCTGTGTTTCCGGTTTGTCGGGCGGGGAGGGCGTATTCTCACTCCTTCGGCACTGAAGGTCATCGAACGGCTGGCAGGTTTTCTGTTGACAGCGATTTCCGTGGAAATGATGGTATCCGGATTCCGGCATGTTTTTCCCGGATTGTCCACTTGAGCGGGCAGGCGGGCTTATTATGAGAATTTCGTCCTGAATCCGGGTTGTCTGGTGAAAAAAAAGCATGTCTGCCAAGACATGCTTTTCGCTGACAGTCTGGATGGTTCAGAAAAAGCTTTTTCCGGGTTTATGGCCTTCCATGACATAGTCCCAACCGAATTTGATGGCATCCCTGTTTTTTTCCCAGGACTGTTCGGAATCGCGATTGTAAAGTTCCCAGGCCGCATGGGCAGATGGTTCGACCTGTTCCCATGGGCGGTTCAGATGTTTCTTTTCATTTTCAGCCAGCTGCGCACCGTACTGATATGCAGGTTCGCAGTCATTGTATTCGCCGCCTGAAGAAAGATAACGGATTCTCCAGTGGTTCTTGAAAGCAACTTCACTGAAATTGTCTCCGGCAGAAGAGGCGGAATGGGTTGTTTCATCGTGTTTTTCTTCCGAATCGTCCTTGCCGAACATCTCTTTTACAGAATCGCCAGCCTTTTTCAGAACTTCGGAAGTTTTGTCCACGGCTTTTTCCATGGCACTGGAAGTGGCATCTGCGGCATCCTTGACCGTTTCCTTTGTTTTATCCGCCGCGCTTTTTATGGAATTTGTTGTTTTATCCGTTGCACTGGCGACTGAATTTTTCACATTTTCAGTTGCCTGACTGACTTTTTTGGTGAAATCGGACGAGCTGTTTCGGGTGTCGTTCATATCCATTTGGTTCCCCTGTGATTGGTCGTGTTTGAAAATAAGAACACCGGTTCCCACAACGTCAAACGCATCATTTTCCTTGCTTTTGTCGAATCCCGGCTCCGGAAATGCTGAAATATCGCTTGTTCCGAGTGTTTCGAAATGATTCATTGTTTTGGCCGCTTCACGGGCTTTTTCATATGAATCCGTATCGACGGAAACAACGACATGGCCTTCTTTCAAAGCCTTTGTATAAAATCCGGTTTTTTCCAGAATACCGTCCACACCGATTATGGACCGGTAGAAATCGCCGAGATCGCCTTTAAGATCCACAAGGAGATTGCTTTCGCCGATGCGGTCGTATTTCTCGACCTGTCCGGCATCGTCTTCAGAACTGATATAGATCTGGTCGAGAGCAAATCCGTCTTCCAGCAATTCGTTGACTGCTGCATGGGCGACTTCATCATTTCTGTAAACCGCGACGACTTTGTTTTGCATGATCAGGTTCCTTGAAATAGTATCCGTGTTGACTATGTCATTCTGATTGAACCGGTTCTCTCAAGTTCCGGATTATTCATTCAAGCAGCAAATTTCCAGCCATACATTGATATTTGTGATAAATACCGGATCCCTGCCGGTACTTGTGAAGAGAAGCAAAAATCATTGCAAAAGATGGAAAAATCAGTGAATTCAGGCGATGTTATCCGGTCGAAGTTTTTATTTGGGGAGAACAGGATGATGAGCGAAATGGAGTATCGCAAGGGAAATTACATTGCCAGGGTCGCAGTTATCGAGTGGGGCAAACAGTTGTATAAGGGACTGGTTCTGCTCAGGCAGCATGGTGAGGAACAAATCGAACAGTTCTGTGTGCCAGTCGATAGCGATAATGCAGACGATGCACTGGATGAAGCCCGTGCGTTGGCCCATAAAATACTGGATGAAAAAGTGATTTACGGACAGCAGCAAAGAACGGAATGACGACGCTATTTTTTGGCGGTCAGAGACCGGATGGTCGATTTGATCTGGGCGACTCGTGCGTCCAGATTCGGCATTTTTGCGGTGATTCTCAATTTTTCCGGTCCGTTTAGCCGGATGTTTTTGTTTTTCTGAATCAGTTCGATAATATGTATGGCATCAATGGGAGGATTCGGCAGGAATTGCATGACGGCAGCTTCCGTGTGGGCGTCGATTTTGACGATACCGACCGTTTTGGCGAGCAGACGGAGCCGGTGGGTTTCGACAAGAGCCTGTGCTGCTTCCGGCAGTTTTCCGAATCGGTCAATCAGCTCTTCCTGCAAGTCATTGACCTGTTCGGGTGTTTCGCAGTTGGCGAAGCGTTTATACAGGGACAGACGTTCATTCACACCGGGACAATAGTCGGCCGGTAACAGAGCGGGTGTGTGAAGATTGATTTCCGTTGTCGTCGTGAAAGGCGCGTCATAATCGGGTTCCTCGCCTTTTTTCATGGCACGTACCGCTTCTTTCAGCATGTCGGAGTACATCTGGAAACCGATTTCGACCATTTCGCCGGATTGTTCTTCTCCAAGCACTTCGCCGGCTCCCCGGATTTCGAGATCATGCATGGCCAGAAAGAAACCGCTGCCCAGTTCTTCCATTTGCCGGATGGCTTCCAGCCGGCGTTGTGCCTGTTTTGAAAGTGTCTGTATGTCGTTGACGAGCAGATAGGCATAGGCCTGATGGTGGGAACGTCCGATACGGCCACGCAACTGGTGCAATTGCGCCAGTCCGAACTTGTCGGCACGATGCATGACCATGGTATTGGCGTTTGGAACGTCGATACCGGTTTCGATGATCGTGGTGCACAACAGAATGTTGTACCGGTGTGCCACGAAGTCCCGCATGACCTTTTCCAGTTCCCGTTCATGCATCTGGCCATGCGCAACACCGATACGGGCTTCGGGCAGCAGATTTTCCAGCATGATGCGGCGGTTCTCGATCGTTTCCACTTCATTGTGCAGGAAGTAAACCTGTCCTCCGCGTTTGAGTTCGCGCAGACAGGCTTCACGTATGACCGAATCGTTTTCGGACCGGACAAAAGTCTTGATGGCCAGCCGTTTCTGGGGAGCGGTGGCGATGATCGAGAAGCTGCGCAAACCATCTAGTGCCATACCGAGTGTTCGTGGAATCGGTGTGGCTGTGAGAGTCAGAACATCCACTTCGGCACGGATGGTTTTCAGGGCTTCTTTCTGCCGGACACCGAAGCGGTGTTCCTCATCGATGATAACCAGTCCGAGGCGTTTGAACGATACGTCTTTTGACAGGAGCTTGTGGGTACCGATAACGATGTCGACCGAACCGTCTTCCAGTCCCTGGACGGTCTGGTTCACCTGTTTCTGTGTACGGAAGCGGGAAAGTTCGGATATTCGGACCGGCCAGTCGGCGAAACGGTCCCTGAATGTCTGGGCATGCTGTTCGGCCAGCAGAGTGGTGGGAGCCAGAAGGGCAACCTGTTTTCCGCCCATGACGGCAATGAAAGCGGCACGCAGCGCCACTTCGGTTTTGCCGAAACCGACGTCACCACATATCAGTCTGTCCATCGGTTTGTCCGATGTCATATCTTCCATGACGGCAGCAATCGCCGCGGCCTGATCGGGGGTTTCCTCGAATCCGAAGCTGTCGGCAAAGGCTTCATAGTCGTTTTTCGTCAATGGAAAAGCGAATCCTTTTCGCATGGAACGCCGTGCGTACAAATCCAGCAGTTCCGCGGCAGTATCATGAATTTTCTGTGCGGCTTTCTGGCGGGCTTTTTCCCACTGGCCCGATCCGAGCGTGTGCAAAGGCGCGTCTTCAGGCGAAGTACCGGCGTAACGCGAAATCACATGCAGCTGGGAAACCGGAACGTACAGTTTGGCGTCATGTGCATATTGCAAATGCAGGAATTCCGTTTCGCCTTCTCCGAGATCGACGGTTGCCAGACCGCGGTAACGACCGATACCGTGATGGGCATGCACGACCGGATCGCCGATTTTCAGTTCGGAAAGATCGCGGACAATGGATTCGATGTGGAAATTCGCGTCGGTTTTCCTGCGGGCGGTCCGTCGTCCCGAGTTCGCATACAGTTCCGTTTCCGTGACAAAAGCAAGATCACCGAAAACATAGCCGAGCGCAAAACCTTTCTGGAGTGGGGCAACGCAGAACATGACCGTTTCCGTATGCGTGATGAAATCGGCGAATCCTGTGCAGGCCGTAACCTTGAGATCGTATTCATTGAAAAGCTGCTGCATCGTTTCGCGGCGCCCTGGCGATTCGGCACAGATCAATACACGTTTTCCTGCACGTTCGATGTAGCTTCTGAGACTGGCAAGCGGATCATCGGCACGGCGGTTCACGGTAACATCGGGAATCGGAGCGGACAGTTCGGATGGGGCGTCGTCAGAAGTGATGACCCACCGGCCGAAAGGTTGCGCCAGAACGAAAAAGTCCTCGCTGCTTAAAAACAGTTTTTCCGGGGGCAGCAACGGTCGTTCCCGGTCGGATTTGAGAAAATTATACCGTGACTGCGTATCGGCCCAGAATCGCTGGAAGGCTTCGCTGGTATTGCCGATGAATGCGAAAATGGCGTTTTCGGGAAGATAGTGGAAAAGTGTGGCCGTTTCCTCGAAGAAAAGCGGCAGGTAATATTCGATACCGGCCGAGGCGATACCACTGGCGATATCACGATAAATGACTGAAAGAGTCGGATCGCCTTCGAATACTTCACGCCATCGGCTCCTGAAAAAAGCCCGTGATTGCTCGTCCATTGGAAATTCCCTGCCGGGCAACATGCGGATTTCCCTGACCGGATAGAGCGAACGCTGGGTGTCGGCGTCGAACGTGCGGATGGTTTCGATCGTATCCCCGAAGAGATCGATGCGGTAAGGCAGGTTCGATCCCATGGGAAAAAGATCGATCAGTCCGCCACGGACGGAATATTCGCCGGGTGACATGACTTGCGAGACATGATTGTATCCGGCAATGGTCAGTTGTGCTCTCAGCTTTTCTTCATCGAGGTTTTCTCCCTGTTTGAAAAAGAACGTGTGGGCGGCCAGAAAAGAAGGCGGTGCGATACGCAACAGGGCGGTGGATGCCGGAACAATGAGAACATCGCAACGTCCGTTGTGTACTTCGTAGAGGGTCGCCAGCCGTTGGGAAACGAGATCCTGATGAGGGGAAAAGGAATCGTATGGCAGGGTTTCCCAGTCGGGAAGAAGATGGCAGCGTAGCGGCTCGTCCGTTTCACTGTCGAACCAGGGAATTTCTTCAAGGAGACGCCGGGCATCCGAGGCATTGGCAACAATGGTGACCAGCATTTGCTGTCGTGATTTCAGTTCATGCGCGGCTTTTGCAAGTACAAGCGCGTCTGCCGAACCATGCAGGGGCGGCAAGGCGAAACGTTGTCCGGGACGGGGAAGAAATTTCTTGAGATCGAAGGGCATCAATACAAAAAAGACGATATCGGCAAAGTGCCAATTCGTCCTGTTCCAGATTACAATACCAAAATCAAATATGACATTATAAACGATGATGGCTTTTTGCTGCCAATTGTTTCCTGCGTTGATGGATTTCTCATGACCATGTCGCTGAATACCGGGGATACAGTACCACGTTTTTTTGCCCTCATTCCGGCGGCCGGAGTCGGTTCGCGTATGAAGACCTCCTGTCCGAAGCAGTATCTGGAACTGCTCGGCAAGCCGGTTTTGTGGCATTGTGTGGAAGCGTTTCTTGCATGTGAAGAAATCGGGCGTGTCTGCGTCGTCGTCAGCCCGACGGATATCTGGCTGGACCGGATACGGGCTTTACATCCTCTCCGGGATGACGGGCGTGTCTGCTTTTTGCGGTGCGGCGGCATGACCCGCCGGGAGACGGTTCTTAATGGACTGGATGCCATGTGTCATGAGTGGGCACCGGATGACAGGGTGCTTGTACACGATGCGGCACGTCCGGGGCTGACACCGGAGCTGATCCGGCGGCTGGTTGATACGGTTGCGGCCAGCCCTGATGGAGGCATTCTGGCCTTGCCTGTTGCCGATACCGTCAAAAGACGGAAAGATGACCGGGTGGAAACAATATCCCGTGAAGGCCTTTGGCTGGCACAGACTCCCCAAATGTTTCCCTGTGCCCTTTTGCGGGAAGCGCTTGCAAGATATGAACAGGTAACTGATGAGGCAGGAGCGGTGGAGGCGATGGGAATGAATCCGCTGCTGGTGGAGGGACATCTATGCAATACCAAAATTACCCGTCCTTCCGATCTGGCGCTTGTCGAAATGTTGATGAAAGCAGGGAAGGGCAGATGATTGCCGAAAGAAACGATATGAATGATTTTCCGTTCAGAATAGGGCAGGGATACGATTGCCATGCACTGGTACCCGGTCGCAAGCTGATTATAGGTGGCGTCCTTATTCCGCATTCGACCGGGTTGCAGGGGCATTCCGATGCGGATGTCCTGTTGCATGCCGTGACCGATGCCTTGCTGGGTGGTGTGGGACTGGGCGATATCGGCAGGCATTTTCCGGATTCGGATGAGCGGTTTGCCGGTGCCGACTCGCGGGTATTGCTTGCAGAAGCCATGAAGCGGGTTGCACGGGAGGGGTATGTCGTCGGCAATGTCGATGCGACGATTATTGCCCAGGCACCCAGAATGGCTCCCCATATCGATGCCATGAAAAGCCATCTGGCTGCCGATCTGGGGGTCGATGTTTCACAGGTCAATATCAAGGCGAAAACCAATGAAAAGCTCGGTTTTCTGGGCAGAAAAGAGGGAATCGCGGCAGAAGCTGTCGTCCTGCTTTACCGGAGTGCCGGTTGGTCTGGCAAGGCGTGTCGGTCAAACGAGTGAGCAAAAAAGCGGTTTCAGCCGTTTTTTATCCGGAAATATCTGTATGAAAACCGGCCGGTGTCAGTTTTCGAAAACGTCCGCTCCTTTGGGGACGACAAACCGGAATGTTCCGGCATTGACGGGCGGGTTTTTCGTGAATTTCGTGAATTTGATCAGTGTCAGCTGACCGAGTGAGTCGTACAGTTCCATGGCTTGCGGAAGCCCGTCTTTCATGCCGATATTGATTTTTTCGAAAGGAGTGTCTTTCGTTTTCGGAACGACTTCAACCCATTCATAGCCATTATGGGCGCCGATATTTTTCAGCGAAAAACTTTTCTCGAGATTATTGCTTCCGAAAAGAATGGCGGCGGGACTGGAACCGAGAGCGTCACCCAGTTTTTTGATGGTGACCTGATTCAGGTCCTTGTCGTACATGTACAGCCGGGTACCGTCTGCCTGCAATACCTGTTCATAAGGTTTGCTGTAAGTCCAGATGAATTTGCCCGGACGCGAAAAAAGAAACGTTCCGGAAGTCGTGTTGGTGAAGCGGATTTTTTCTCCGGTTTTGACTTGAGCCTGGCTGAACTCTCCTCTGGCTGAGCGTGCATTTGTCGAGAAGTTTTTCAGCTGGTCCAGTGCGGTTGCCTGCGCAAGAAAGGGGATGGCAGCCAACAGCAATGTACAGCCGGTTTTAAAGAGACAGGATCGCATGATGTTTTCAATGGTTATTCGGTAATGGTTTGACCCCGATGGTTTGCACAGGTTCTGAAATGTCAATCATTATTGCCGGCAGGTACCAGAATTTCACGATTGCCATTGCTTTGCATGGGGGAGACGAGCCCGCTTTTTTCCATTTGTTCAAGAAGACGGGCCGCCCGGTTGTATCCAATGCGCAAATGGCGCTGGACAAGAGAGATGGATGCGCGCCGGTTTTTCAGGACAACGGCTACAGCCTGATCATAAAGCGCGTCTGCCTCGCCATCTGTCGAATGTTCCCCACCGATACCGGCGGCATCGTCTTCTGCCGTACCGCCTTCCAGTATTCCTTCGATATAGTTGGCTTCTCCGTGCTCCTTCAGGAATGAAACGACACGATGGACTTCGTCGTCCGAAACAAATGCACCGTGAACGCGGTTCGGGAAACCTGTGCCCGGCGGCAGATACAACATGTCGCCCAGCCCGAGTAACGTCTCTGCTCCCATCTGGTCCAGAATGGTTCGGGAGTCGATTTTGCTGCTGACCTGAAATGCGATGCGGGTCGGAATATTGGCCTTGATCAGTCCGGTAATGACATCCACGGAAGGACGTTGTGTGGCCAGAATCAGATGTATGCCGGCCGCCCGGGCTTTCTGGGCGATACGGGCGATCAGTTCTTCCACTTTCTTTCCGACGACCATCATCAAATCAGCGAACTCGTCGATGATAATGACGATCTGGGGCATTTTTTCAAGGGGTTCCGGTGCATCCGGAGTGATAGAGAAAGGATTCGGTATTTTTTCTTCTTTCTTTTCCGCCTCGGCAATACGGTTGTTGTACCCGGCCAGATTGCGGACACCCAGGTGCGACATGAGCTTGTAGCGTTTTTCCATTTCCGCCACGGCCCAGTTCAGTGCGTGTCCTGCCTGTCTCATGTCTGTCACGACAGGAGCGAGGAGATGGGGGATGCCTTCATAAATCGACAGCTCCAGCATTTTCGGATCGATCAGGATAAGCCTGACCTGGTTGGGATCAGCCTTGTAGAGCAAGGACAGGATGGTTGCATTGATGCCAACGGATTTGCCCGAACCGGTTGTTCCGGCAATCAGCAGATGAGGCATTCTGGCAAGATCGGCGACGACGGGATTGCCCGCGATATCCTTGCCCAGCGCAATGGTCAGGTTCGATGTCGCGTCGCTGTATACCTTGGAACTCAAGATTTCGGTCAGCCGGACGATTTGCCGTTTGGTATTCGGCAGTTCAAGCGCCATGTAGTTTTTGCCGGGAATCGTTTCGATAACCCGGATCGAAACCAATGAAAGCGAACGGGCCAGATCACGGGCCAGATTGACGATGGTGCTGCCCTTGACACCGGTTGCCGGTTCGATTTCATAACGGGTGACAACCGGACCGGGATAGGCGGCCACAACCCGGACGTTGACACCGAAATCGGACAGTTTCTTTTCGATCAGACGGCTGGTGAATTCCAGTGTTTCCACACTGACCGTTTCCTGCTGGGCGCCCACGGCATCCAGCAGGGAAAGGGGGGGAAGTTCGGAATCATGCAGATCGTTGAAAAGTACGACCTGTCTTTCCTTTTCGGCGCGTTCCGATTTCGGGACATCCGTGATTTGCGGTTCGATGCGCATGGGAGGGGCTTCAGTCGCTTTCGCTTTTTCTTCCTTGACGGTTTCTTCCCGTTTTACTGTCGCAACCTGTCCGATTTTGCGGTCTTCCCGAGTGGTATAAATCCGTTTGCCGAGAAAGTAAATGCTTTCGATAAAGGCCCCGATGCGTTCGACAAGCTGAAGCCAGGACATCTGGAGAAAAAGGCTGAAACCCAGGGCACACAACAGGACGAGCAAAAGCGTGCCGCAGGTAAACCCGAAATAATGCTGAGTGGCCTTGCCGACAATTTCGCCGATGACACCCCCGGGAATACCGGGCAGCCGGGCTGTGGTGTTGTACATGCGCAGGTATTCGACGCCGGTACTGGAAACAAGCAAAATGATGAACCCGGCATTTTTGAGGATTTTGTCCCTAAGCCAGGACGGTTCAGGTTCTTCCTGAAGCAAAAGCAGTCGTGAAATCCGTCGGTAACCTGTCCAGATTGCCCGGACCATCCACAAAATGAGCCACCAGGCGGAAAGCCCGAATGTGAAAAAAAGAAGATCGGATATCCATGCGCCGATCCTGCCGCCGAGATTGGAAATGCTGGCAACCTGATTGGCATGCGACCAGCCGGGATCAGCCTTGTTAAAGGTCAGGAAAATCAGGAAAAAATAGATGGTTACGGCAATCAGCACAAACCACCATGCTTCCGTTATCAGGCGGGAAGAACGGCTTGGCGTGACAGGTTGGGAATCCTGTTTTTTTCTGTCATAGCTCGAAATGTTTTTGCTCATGAATCCGTAACGATAGAATCTTTCACTTCATGTATACCCGGACAGTCTGTCCGTGGCTATTGTATTCGACTTTGGGAAAAGGCCCAATGTCCGGAAACAATGGGACTGATTTTTAGCAGCAAAATATATTGTTCATGAAGAGCGTGCTTCTTGCCCGGGCGCTTTCGTTTATAATCTTAAATAATCTTAACAAGTTTTGGTGCAACAGTTGAAAAATATCTGGCTGCATTACATTTCGTTCCATTCGGTTTTTTCAGGTACCATCCGATTTCCTCTTTATATGATTCAGTTATGACAGCTTCTTCCATACACTCTGACGTTATCATTCTCGGTTCTGGCCCTGCCGGTTATACCGCGGCCATCTATACCGCACGGGCCAATCTGAAACCGCTTTTGATTACAGGGCTGCAGCAGGGTGGACAGCTGATGACGGCATCAGATGTCGAGAACTGGCCGGGTGACGGAAACGGTATTCCGGGGCCCGATCTGATGCAGCGTTTTCTGGAACATGCCGAGCGTTTTGATACAAAAATCATGTTCGATCATATCCATACGGCTGAATTGACCGGAAAACCGATCCGCCTGATCGGTGATATGGGAGAATACACATGTCGTGCGCTGATTATTGCGACAGGCGCTTCGGCCCAGTATCTGGGGTTGCCTTCCGAACAGGCTTATATCGGAAAGGGAGTATCCGGTTGTGCGACCTGTGATGGTTTCTTTTATCGCAATCAGGAAGTCGCGGTTGTCGGAGGGGGCAATACGGCAGTCGATGAGGCGATTTATCTTTCCAATATCGCCTCAAAAGTGACGTTGATTCATCGCCGCGATACGTTCAGGGCTGAACCGATTCTGGTACAAAGACTGATGGAAAGGGTGCAGGATGGCAGAATCGTCATTTTGTACGATTCGGTCGTCGACGAGGTTCTGGGAGATGATTCCGGAGTGACCGGGCTTCGTGTCAAGTCGACAAAAGACGGAAATACAAGGGAAATCGCCGTTCGTGGAGTATTTATCGCTATTGGGCACAAACCGAATACTTCCATTTTCAAGGGACAGCTCGATATGGTGGATGGCTATATCAAAACCCGCATGGGGCAGAACGGTATGGCAACGGCAACCAGTATCGCCGGCGTGTTCGCTGCGGGAGATGTTCAGGATTATATATACCGTCAGGCCATTACGAGCGCCGGTTCGGGATGTATGGCGGCACTGGATGTGCAACGGTATCTGGAAGAAGAACTGCCGGAGTAGTGAAAACCATGGCTTCATCGTCCAGAAAGATTTCCGATTTCCGCACGTTGAAGAAGGCGGTAAAAAAAGTCAACGAGGATAAAAGAAAACAGGAAGAAGCCCGCAAGAGAGCCGAACGACAAGCCATTTCGGATCGGGAGCTGTTTCTGAAAAGTATCGGTGATGTGATACCTCTCGAGACGCATGACCGGATTGAACCGGTTTTTTCGTCTCCGAAGCCGATTCCTGTCCAGCGGATCGCTGATGAAAAGCAGGCTTTACTTGATTCACTGTCAGATGAATTCAGTGTCGAGAGCCTGTTGGAAACCGATGAGACGCTGAGTTACGCAAAAAACGGAATAGGTCCCGATGTCGTTCGCAAATTGCGCAGGGGGCACTGGGTCATTCAGGATCAGCTTGATCTGCATGGGATGCGCCGGGATGAAGCCCGGGAAATGATTGTCGAGTTTCTGCGTCAGGCGGCTGTACGTGGCATACGGTGTGTCCGTATCGTTCATGGCAAGGGACTGGGGTCTGTCAATAACGAACCTGTATTGAAGAAGCTCGTTCACAAGTGGCTGGTCCAGCGGGCGGATGTTGTCGCGTTCTGTCAGGCGAAACCTGCCGATGGTGGATCCGGTGCTGTTGTCGTGCTTCTGAAAGGGCGGTAGCGGCTGGAATAATATGGCTTGTCCCGATATACTTTGTGTATGGTCGCTATTCGGGACGGTTTCACCGTCTTTTTCTGTTGAGGGGTTTTCATGTTGTCTTTTTTGAAAAAAACGATTCCTGCCGGTCTGGTTCTGATTTCTCTCGGTATGCTGGCCGGTTGTACAACCGGCCAGGAAAAAGTGGCGAAACTGACTGCCGAAGCGGAAAAGGGCAATGTGGATTCCATGGTGGAAATCGCTGAAATGTATTGCAGCGGGACGACGATTGAGCAGGATGATCAGATATGCGGTATGTGGATGAAACGTGCTGCGGAAAAAGGACATATCCGTGCGCAATACATGCTGGGCAGGATGTATGAACTGGGTCTCGGCATGAGAGCCGATCCGGTGCAGGCATACAAATGGTACAGCCTGTCGGGAGGACAGGGTTATAAAATGTCCCAGACCGGTGCGAAAAACATGCTGGCGGTCATGACGCCGCAGCAACAGGCAGAAGCCAGAAAACTGGCAGCTGAAAGCGGAAAGAAATAATTCGCTCTTTCTGGCGGCAGAAGGATACGCAGACCGGGTTGTGATGTTGCAGGTATTTTTCACGATATTTTCGGGGATACTTTTTCAGCCGGACGGCATTCACTCCACCGTTTTTTCATGTTTTATCGGAATGGTGTATCTGTTTGACAGGCGTATTGCGCAGGCGGTTTATGGGAATCAGGGCATTTCAGGAAAGCGATATAGAAGCTGCAGGGCAGATGGCCCATGATATCTGGGCATATGAACTGGAAGGAACTCGGCCGGAACTGAATCGTTTCATTCATGAATATCTGGTGCGCTATTACGATGTTAACCGTCATTTGTCATTCAGTGTCGTGGATGACGGGCTGGATGCCTTTCTTCTGGCCGGGCTGAAGGCAGACAGAAGCGGTTGCGATGGCTGGTTTTGCCGCAAACTGTCGTTTTTCCCGGACAAGGAAAAAAAGATTGCACAGGAATACAGGAATTATCTCACCAGAAACGGTGATGCCGTCAAAAAGTTCATGGGGGAAAACGATGTCCAGATGGGACTTTTCATGAGCCGTGTCAGTGGAACGGGGCGTATGCTTCTGGATAATCTGGAGCGGATTTGCCGAAAAAACGGAGTCGGGAATCTTTTTCTCTGGGCGGATGTAACCTGCAATGTGCCGTATTACGAAAAAAACGGTTTTACTGTGGTTGACCGGTTTGAAAACGATGTGTCACTGGATACCGGATGTCTGGATACATACGTTTTCAGGAAAAAGCTGGATTGAAAAAAGCAGCGGATCAACCGCTGCTTTTTTGTTTGATCTGATGCATGAATCCGGTTTCGCAATCCTTTTCAGATGTACAGTTTTATAGGATCAGATCGCATCGATACCGGTTTCGCCTGTCCGGATGCGAATGACCTGTTCGATATCCTGTACAAAAATCTTGCCATCACCGATTTTTCCGGTTCGGGCTGATTTCATGATGGCTTCGGTCGCCAGTTCAAGCATACTGTCGTCAACGACTACCTCGATTTTGACTTTGGGCAGAAAATCGACCACGTACTCGGCTCCGCGGTAAAGTTCGGTATGGCCTTTCTGTCTGCCGAATCCCTTGACTTCGGTAACGGTCAGACCGTTGATATTGGCGTCGGAAAGGGCCTCGCGTACTTCATCCAGTTTGAAAGGTTTGATAATCGCGGTTATTTTTTTCATGCAAACTCCGGTGACGGGAAAAATGGAATGTTTTTTAAAATCAATAACTTAATAACACTAGCGAGCAAACGGACAGTTATTGAGAATTTTTAGTATCTATTTGGATTTTAAGACTTAATGCAATTACTGTCACACTTTTGTCACAGTTTTGTCGAGGTCATGTCAATGCTTTGTCACATCAAATAAACAATTATTGTTTCGCCAGAAATCCTGAAATGCCACTCAATCAGGATTTGAGCATTTCAACAATCAGATTCAGGAAAGCCTGCTTTTGGGAAGGCGTCAATTTCTGGAAATGTTCCAGCATCAATTTATCCGCGTCACTGATTTCAAGCTCATGCTTGACACCATACCTTAGCCATTTATAAGAAACGTTTAGCCACCCTGACAAAGTTCTGATCTTGTCAGCGGTAGGAAGTGACTGACCAGTTAACCATTTATGTACTGCCTGAGGCGAAACAGGCTCTTTGCTGTATCGCAAATTAAATTGAGTGGCGATCTGTGCTGTACTCAAAGGCTGATTCGGTAGTGATTGCAGTGCCAGATTCAACCTCTTGCTAAATTCGATTCTGTCAGAGTCTGTATCCATAGATACATTATCTGGCTGCAAATCTGTGATGCTTTAAACTGATTGGTTGATATGCAAAACCATTTAGTTTATTATATGCTTATTTGATACATCTCAATGTGAGAATAAATATGAAAAAAATTGTCGATATACGGAATAACATTGTTTATATAGGAAATGAAGACGGAGGACTTCAAGAAGTACGGTTGGAGGATTGTTCTTTTGAACCAGCTATTGGCGATTCTGTAAATGTCTTTTCCAGTGAAACAAAGACCATCGTTACCAAGATCGAAATGGAAGCAAAACCGGTAGAACCTGTTGCTGATAGGGTTCACGTAAATATTGTTAACGAAAACAATAATTCAATTGAACAACCAATTTCTGCAGGAGGAAAAGTTGTTAACAAAGCCGCTTACTGCATTCTTGCATTTTTCTTTGGTAGTTTCGGTTTTCATAAGTTTTATGCTGGAAAAGTTGCACTTGGACTTATCTATCTTTTCTTTTGCTGGACGTTTATTCCCGGACTTATTGCTGGTATTGAATGTTTTGTAGCTTTGTTCAAGCCCAGTGATTCTCATGGAAATATTGTTGTTTGACGAACCATTTTCCAATTTTTAATTTCCTTCCACTTTGTTCTAAAAAATCATGATGTTGAGAAAGATAGCTGCGTCACTTTTATGTATATCGCTATGTGTCAGTGTTACAGCCTGCAAAAAACCAGCTTTTCTGGAAAAACTGAGTTTTTTCAAAAGTCAGTCCGGATTATCCTCAAAAGAACTGGATGAATTATTAATCAAGGCAGAGCAAGGAGATCAAGATGCTCTGGATAAGCTGAACGATATTGCGGAAAAAGGGAAGGCTGACGATCAGATCAGTTTAGGAGATCGGTATCACCAAGGGGAAGGTGTTCCTAGAGACATTGCCAAGGCAATTTACTGGTATCAGAAAGCTGCAAATCAGGGAAATGCTCAGGCTGGGCATACTTTAGGAATCATATACATGAATGGTTTGGGTGTTCCGAAAGACGATGCCAAGGCATTTGGTTGGTTTCAGAAATCTGCTGAGCAAGGAGATCAGAAAGCACAATATCTCCTAGGTGGGATGTATGAAAATGGAAAGGGTGTTCTGAAAGATGACGCCAAGGCAATTTACTGGTATCAGAAAGCGGCGGATCAGGGATATTACCTTGCACAATGCAATTTGGGAATCATGTACATGAATGGTCGGGGTGTTCCGAAAGATGATGCCAAGGCAGTTTACTGGTTGCAGAAAGCGGCGGATCAGGGATATCACCTTGCACAATGCAATTTGGGAATCATGTACATGAATGGTCGGGGTGTTCTGAAAGATGTTGCCAAGGCGATTTACCTGATCCAGAGAGCAGCAAATCAGGAAAATGTTCATGCTCAGCGTTTTTTAGGAATCATATACATGAATGGTCTGGGTGTTTCGAAAGACGATGCCAAGGCATTTGATTGGTTTCAGAAATCTGCTGAGCAAGGAGATACGGTAGCCCAATATTTCTTGGGTCATATGTATGAAAATGGAAAGGGTGTTCCGAAAGATGATGCTAAGGCAATTTACTGGTATCAGAAAGCGGCAAAAGAGGGAGATACTGAGGCACGGATTGCTTTGCAGCGAATGCAGCAAAAACAAAGAGATTCGTATTCAAATATGACTTATCAATCTTCACAGCAGACATCATCCTCTCAACGCAAACCAGCGCTCAATCTGGGAAATATTTTTGAAAGGCTAAGACAGAATTCCTCAAAAACAAAATCAGCACATCTTGATAACGAAGAGCCAGATTATCTGAAATAACTTTCCCTGTTAATGATTTTGCGAATAAAAATGAAGAAATATACTTTTAGCTCGATCTGGTTGTTTTGTATAGTATTGTTTCTATCTGCATGTTCTCCTTCTAGACCACCAGCAGAGAGCGCTGCCATAAAATTTACAGAAAAAATTTATTCCGGTGATGTGGAAGGAGTCATGGCACTTACAAATCTGGATTTGTCCGGATTACCGGCAAATAAAGGAGTTTTTGCACTTAAAATCAGAAATCTGATATTGAAAGAAAAACAGAAGGCTGATATGTATGGGGGTATCAACAAGATTACCGTTGTATCAGCAAGCTATAAATCCAGAGAAGGAAAGATTATTGATCAAACCAAAACAACAGCAGGTTCAAAGGCATATATCAAGCTAAATATCCTGTTCCATAATGGTATGGTCCATCAAAAAGATTTGGTTTTGATCGATATTTCTGGAGAATGGAAGATTGCTATTTGATCTCATGTCTTTCCAAAATTTGACCCGTATAACCTGTTTGGTTTGCGGGTTTTTCTTTTTTAACTCAGGAATCTGCCAAATAGTTCCTTCCGCAAATACGTTGGTAAAAAATCTCGAAATTGGAGACTGGATTCTTCGGAAAGGTACCACGGCTGACAGTATGATCATCGGTTTTGTTGGAAACAGCAGATTTTCTCATATTGGAATCATTAGTTCCTTAAAGCCTGAAGCAAAGATCATTCATGCAATGACCGATAGCAATGGAGAACATGGTTCTGTTCGTGAAACGACACTGGAAAAATTCGTTTCTTCAGATCGGTCAAACATCGCGGTCATTATTCGTCCTGCATTTTTGACTGCATTGCAAAAAAAAAACAGTTGTGGAAAGTATTCGTTTGCAAATTGGACTACCATTTATTTTGGCGGAAAGACATGAACAACATCGGTACTGTACAACTCTGATTGCAGATGCTACATCAAAGGTTGAGCCATCATTTGTACCATCTTGGACTTATCTGAATATACCATTCTTTATTGGAGAATATCTTTTCCCGGATGCTTTCATCAACTATCCCAATACAGTATGTGTAATGCAGATACAAGGGAGTAGATATTCTCGAGAATGTAAATGAATAACAGATTTCTCTTAATCTTGCGAAATTTGGCATGTTTTAACAAAATAACTTTTAAAACTAACGGAAAATTAAAAAACAATGGCAGATTTTACAGAGATCAATGAGGATAATCTTCTGGATCGACTCTATTCCCACTACAACAACTTCGAGCCGATAGCTATCCTGTCAGTCGATACCCCGGACAATACACAGCAACAGAATCAGGAAAACCTCGCCGCATTGACCCGTCACCTATCCCTTGCCGGATTCCTGTATCACCGGATACAGGGCGAATATACCGACAGAAACAAACAAACCATCGAAGATACCCACACCGTCATCATCTACGCCTGTCCCGATAGACAGAAAGAACTGGAAAAATTCACCCTGTCACTGGGCAAGGCATTCCACCAGCAAGCCGTCATGCTCATCGGCAAATCCGGACAGACCCGCCTGATTTCCCCACAGGGTGATATCTCGCAACAGACACTGGGAAGCTTTCATCCCGAAAACCTCCGCCAGTACTTCAACAAAACCGGCAAAAAGAAATACCGGATCAAAACACTGTCCGAACCCAAAAACTACCCGGAACGTCCCAAAACATGGGAAATGCCCGCCTTTGAAACATACCGGAAAAAACTGGTTCAGACAGAAGACATCTATACTGAATGGGAAATAACGTTACAATTACCGAGAGCATGAGAATTAATGTTTTTGAAATAACTCAAATAAGTATAAACAATGAATATTTATAGTGAAAAAATAACAAGTGTAAGTCAATTTATTTCAGCTCTGAGTATTTTCCATTTGAAAGATGATGGAAATAGCGAAAATTCTCTTTTGTTTTATAGAGGTCATGCAGATGAATCATGGAGAATCGAACCTTCTGCATATCGTTGCTTAAATAAAGATCGATATCTAAATATGGAATTTAGAGCATATCAGGAAATGCTATGCCGCAACCCACATGAGTTTTATGATGATAAAACGATTTTTGAGAATCTTGTCAGAATGCAGCATCATGGGCTACCAACACGTTTGTTAGATTTGACTGAAAGTTCGCTTGTTGCATTGTATTTTGCATGTGAATCAAATAGAGAAAGAGATGGTTCAGTTCTTTTATTTAAAAGACATCCGGCACAAATTTATTATACTTCTTCTATTCCTGAAACAGCATTTTTGGGGCTTAGGGAAGAATTAAATATAAACAGTTTTGTCATGGATGTACAAATGCCTTTTGCTTTGGAAATGAATGAGATATCCAGATACAAGTCAGATATTGTTGAGATTGATAAAAAACTTCAAAGTAAAATTCGTATTTTGATGGATAATTTTACTATTTATACAAGAGACTTGGGTATTTTTTTTAGAAATGTAAAAAATTTAAAGAAATTGCTTAATGAATTCATGGATTTTGAAGAGCTTTACGCTATTTTGAGAAATATGAAAATTGACAATAATATAAGCCAAAAAGCAAATGAAGATTTTTGTAAGATCAAAGAAAAATATAACAATTTTTTTGTTGAACAGTATGATAATATTGGTGGCGAAGGTAGAAATTATGTAATGGGATCGTGGATTGATAATTATATACAATGTCTGGAAAAATATAAGGAGATTTATTTTGTAAAACCTCCATTCAATAATGAACGAATCAGTCGTCAGCAAGGTTTGTTTATGATATTTTCTCCATTTCAACCTTTGTTGGAAGAGTTGATTGAACCAGACTTAAAGATAATTATAAGTGCAGAAAAAAAGGACTGTATACTAGAGGAACTAGAATATTCTGGAATCACTAAAAGATATCTATTTCCTGAATTGGATATACAAGCAGAGGACATCAGAAAGAATATTTATAACAGATAATAAAAGTTATTTTCAACTCTATATTATTAGACAATAATAATCCATTAAAGGATTGTAAAAATTAACAACCCTTTAAGCGGAGCATGTGGAGTGTACAAATTAGCGGAAAGCCTTTCTCTCAAAGCTCCAGCTTTCCACTTCAAACCAGAGATGACTAACTTGCACCAGTAAGGTTTCATCATATCGTTCCTTGTGTCTTTCAAAAAAAGTATCAAGGTTACAAATCATCTTCATCATATTTCCGGAAAAAATTTCCGGCTTCTTATATATTTATATTGATCGCGTCAACAACATCTGCATCCTTGCCGATATCTTTCAGAATGTAATCCAGCCAGTTCTTCGCATGAGTATTGTCCGGTATCACCCTGACCAGATGCTGGGCGTTATTTCCCTTTTCACACCATACCAATTGTTTGGCGGTCGTTTCGACTGACCGGCAGAATGCATTCTTATGGGGATTTGTACCCAGATAGTCCGGTATCTCCAGCAACATATGAACATGCAGTCGTCCAGAAGCCTGTTGTTCTATAACAGGAACACAAGCCAGCTTCTTGTGATATCGCTGGTAGGCATGTTTGTAAAACGCCTTGTTCAGACGCTTGAGAAGTTCTCTGACGAACTTGCTGACTTCATTCCTGTTCAGCTTCTGTTTTCCTCCACAAGTACTGACAAGAGACGGTTTCAGGGAAAGCGTGACATCACACCAGTTTCTTTGAGGGAAATCATCTATTTCAGAGGAAAGAAACTGCTGCCATGCAGATTTCAGTTGGGAATCCTTTCTCATTGTCCGATCCTTTCTCTGCTGTTCATCCATTCATCGATATCGCTCTGATACCAGCCTACGGCACGGGACGAGTCGTCTGCCAGTCTGACCCGTCCGGGAAAATTGCCGAGTTGCATATGGCGATAGATGAAGCTTTTGGAGCAGCCTGTTACTTCCTGTACTTTTTTCAATCTTAGGATTTTTTGTTCCATATAATTCCTTATTAAATACATTAATAATTTGAAAACTATTTGGGATTTTTTTGTCCCTATATGTATTTATAAAAATGACATGGTATTTTTCAGGTTCTTTTGTAACATTTTGTAACATGTCAGTGGGCGGGTCAGATGAATAAAAAAACCGGCTTGAAAGCTGGTTTTGTCTTTGAAAAGGATGATGTCAAGCTGCTTGAGTGGTATCGATAAGTATCAGTTTCTTTTGTTTGTTTTCTGTTTTTTGCCTTTTTAGATTGTAAGGGAGACATGTTCAATGAATCTCAAGAATCTTTTTCCTGTTGCTTCGGTAAGGGTTTCACAGAGATATATCTATGTTTTTTTAATTCAGTATTTTCCCCGGAAGAAACACGAAATCGCTGTTTCTGGGCTAATGTGGAGATTCGGGAAAAAATTTTTTGAATTCTTCTAGGATAACTATAAATATCTATACTTTGAGATATAGTGTAGAACAAGACAAATTATTATATCTTTTATTAAGAGAATAGCGCAGTTTCGAGAAAGAATCGAGAAAAATTTGTTCGATATCTGATTGTCTGGATATTTGAAATCATGATATTTCCTGTTTGGTGTAAATGTGAAATGTTTGACATCTTCACTCACCTGAAAGAGGGAGATTCCTGTCATATCGGAACGCGGGTATGCAGGTCTTCCAGAGAGTTTCCGTTTCATCCGATTATGGTGTAAAAGATTTTCCCGGGATTATAAGGAAATATGAAAAGTAGATTTCATTCATGGCTTTGTTTTTTTATTTTAATATTTGTGGTGAATAAGTACACGAATTGTTGCTGAATATTAATGGAATTTTGCTTTTTAATAAAATAGATTGTCAAAATTGATGGAATGATCAATAATTAATGTGCTCGCTAGTGTCATGTCGGGAGAAATAATATGGCACTGTATAAACGAGGTAGCATCTATTGGATAAGCTATACTGATCCCAATGGAAAACGGGTTAGATGTTCTACCAATGTGTCTGGTAAAAAGCAGGCGCAGGAGTTCTTTGACAAGTTGAAACATGAATCATGGAGAGCTTCGAAGCTCGGAGATAAGCCACGTCGTACGTGGGATGAGGCAGCAGCTCTTTGGATAAAAGAGAAATCATACAAAAAGAGTATAGATTTTGATATTTTTGTGCTGCAAAGGATAATAAATCCGGTTTTTAGTGGATTGTATCTTGACAAGATTACCAGAGAAGATATTGCCTCCTTTGCAGAAAAGAAAAGGAAGACACTTGCTTCCAGTAGTGTGAACAGGTATTTGGTATTGATGCGTTCTATTTTCAATCGGGCGGTCAGGATTTGGGGATGGATGGATAAGGCACCGGCAATAATGCTTTATAAAGCCCCAAAAGGAAGGATCAGATATCTTACGCAGGATGACGTAGACAGATTAATGATAGAGCTTCCGGAGCATCTTAAGCCAATTGTGGCATTTGCATTGTTAACCGGACTGAGAAAGAGTAATGTTCTGAATCTGCGCTGGACACAGATTGATCAAAAAAAAGGGATTGTCATTATTCCAGGATCAGAAATGAAGAATGGTGAAAACCATGTAGTACATTTGTCCAAGAAGGCTCGATCTGTTATTTCTTCCCAAAAAGGTAAGCATGATGAATATGTATTTACCTTTCGAGGAAGAAATATAAAAAGGATAGATGGTGCTTTCAGAAACGCGCTTAAACGTGCGCAAATATCTGATTATCGTTTTCATGATAACAGACATACATGGGCATCAACCTTGATCCAGAATGGGGTTTCTTTATATGAGTTGCAGGCGATGGGAGCATGGAAAGATCCGGAAATGGTAAAACGATATGCTCATCTCGCACCAGAGAAATTGAGGGAGAATGCAGAAATAGTAGATGTTCTTTTTGGCAATTCCTTGTCATAAATTTGTCGAAATATTGGTCGAGATATTGTCGAAACCAATAAAATTGTCACAAATCCGTCACAATAATCAATGATTCTGATTTTAAATCATTGATTATTAACATTGAAAAAAGCCTCGCGTACTTCATCCAGTTTGAAAGGTTTGATAATCGCGGTTATTTTTTTCATGCAAACTCCGGTGACGGGAAAAATGGAATGTTTTGCCAGATGGGAAAACCGGCCTCATTTTAAAACAATTCGTCATCAATCGCGAAATTTCGAGGTGATGGGACATCTCCAGTCACGGCCGAAGCCCCGCGGAGTGATACGGATACCGATCGGGGCCTGGCGGCGTTTGTATTCATTGATTCTCATCAGGCGTACGATCCGTTCGACGACGATGTGGCTGTAGCCGTTGCGGACGATTTCATTGACGCTTCTGTTTTCTTCCATGAACATTTTGACGATTGCGTCGAGCACTTCGTAGGGAGGCAACGTATCCTGATCGAACTGGTTGGGTTTCAGCTCGGCTGTCGGTGCACGGGTCAGCATCCGTTCCGGAATGACGTCCGAGAGGGTGTTGCGATAGCGGCAGAGCCGGTAAACGAGCGTTTTGTATATGTCCTTGATGACGGCAAAACCACCGGCCATGTCGCCGTAAAGGGTACAGTAACCGACAGCCATTTCACTCTTGTTGCCTGTAGTTAACACGATGGAACCGAATTTGTTGGACAGGGCCATCAGAAGCGTACCGCGTATGCGGGCCTGAAGGTTTTCTTCCGTCGAGTCTTCGGCAAGACCCGCAAACTGTGGGGCCAGCGTCTGCAAAAACGAGGAAAAACAGTCCGAAATCGGAATTTCGTCATAACTGACGTTGAGTCGGGCAGCCATTTCGGCAGCGTCGATGCGTGAAATATCGCTCGTATAGGGAGATGGCATCATGACGGCACGGACTTTTTCAGGGCCGAGTGCATCAACGGCAATAGCCAGAACGAGCGCTGAATCGACACCACCGGACAGCCCGATAATGACTCCGGGAAAACCGTTCTTGTTGACATAGTCTCTCACGCCCAGAACGAGAGCGCGATAGACTTCACGTTCGACGGAAGGATGTTCTTCCATGCGTCCATTGACGGGATCGCCGTTTTCGAAAGACACGATTTCCATGTCTTCTTCACATTGTTTCAGCTGGATGCAGACTTTTCCGGCACGGTTCATCGCAAATGAACAGCCGTCGAAAATCAGTTCGTCCTGACCACCGACCAGATTGGCATAAATGGCGGACATTCCGTGATGGATGACGTTTTGGCGGACGATAACCGGACGCTGGTGCATTTTCCCCATATGATAGGGAGAACTGTTCATGACCAGAAGAACATCGGCGCCGGCTTCACGGGTACGTTCTGCGGGTTCGGAAAACCAGATGTCCTCACAGATCGCTATCCCGAACCGGGTTCCCTTGACGTTAAATACCAGCGGTTCCTTTCCCGGTGTGAAATAGCGTTTTTCGTCAAAAACAGTGTAATTGGGCAATTCCTGTTTGAAATAGGTGCCGACGATGGATCCGTTTGCCAGTACAGAGCACGCGTTGTAACAAAGCCCGTCGCGGATGCAATGGTGGCCGACAAGAACGTGGACGTTGTCCAGTTCCGCCAGTTCGTTTTTCAGTCTGTCCAGCTCGAGTTGTGTCGCCGAATGGAAGCTGTGCTGAAGCAGGAGATCTTCCGGAGGATAACCTGTCAGAGACAGTTCCGGCGTAAGTACGATATCGGCACCCCGGGTAGCGGCCTGGCGGGCGAATTGGGCGATGCGTTCCCGGTTGCCGGGAAGATCCCCGACGGTACTGTTGATTTGGGCAATGGCGACTTTAGGAGACATGATGTCGTATCCAAAAAACGGTGAATGGAAATAGGATATTACTTTTTGAACTTTCTGGTTGGACTATCGTTTGAAAACGTGCAATTTTATTCGATAAATGTCTATCGAAACGGAATTTGGTTACAATGCTAAGTCTTGTTGAACCGGATAGCGTTGCCGATTTCGTGAAAGCGGGCATTCCGTTTCCGGTTGTGTCCCATTGCTGAATTGTCGAGATGTCTGTATGCAATACATATCTACCCGCTCCAAAGATAAAAGCGCTTCGAAACGCTCTTTTTCGCAGATTTTGCTGGAAGGCCTGGCACCTGATGGCGGTCTTTATATGCCGGAGTCCTATCCGGTCGTAACCGGACAGGAACTGGACAAATGGCGTTCCCTGTCCTATGCGGAACTGGCTTTTGAAATTCTCGGAAAGTTTGCAGACGACATTCCGGAAAAAGACCTGAAAATGCTGGCCGAAAAGACCTATACACCTGAAGTGTACAGGAATGTCCGGAGTGACGATGCGTTAGATGCCATTACGCCGTTACGTCTGCTGGAAGAAAAGGATGGCCGGAAACTGATGTTGCTGGGGCTGTCGAACGGGCCAACGCTGGCTTTCAAGGATATGGCCATGCAGTTGCTCGGCAATCTTTTCGAGTATGAATTGAAACGGCAGCATGCCGAACTCAATATACTGGGTGCGACATCCGGCGATACCGGCAGTGCAGCTGAATATGCCATGAGAGGCAAAAAAGGCATTCGCGTGTTCATGCTGTCGCCATACCGGAAAATGAGTGCTTTCCAGACGGCACAGATGTTCAGTTTGCAGGATCCGAATATTTTCAACATCGCTATTGAGGGTGTTTTTGATGATTGCCAGGATATCGTGAAAGCGGTATCCAACGATCTGGAATACAAGGCGCGGCAGAAAATCGGGACGGTCAATTCCATCAACTGGGCCCGTGTGGTCGCTCAGGTCGTCTATTATTTCAGGGCGTACCTGATGGCAACGACCGGCAATGAGGAAAAAGTGTCGTTTACGGTACCATCGGGCAATTTCGGCAATATCTGTGCGGGACATATTGCCCGAATGATGGGATTGCCGATAGACCGTCTGGTTGTCGCGACAAATGAAAATGATGTGCTGGACGAATTTTTCCGGACGGGTGTTTATCGTGTCCGGAAATCGGAAGAAACATGGCATACGAGCAGTCCTTCGATGGATATCTCGAAAGCGTCCAATTTCGAGCGTTTCGTATATGATCTGCTCGGCCAGGACGGTGAGCGGGTCAACGGTCTTTTCAGGCAAATCGAAACAAAAGGTTTTTTCGATTTGTCCGGTCAATACGGCAGTGACGGAAATGAATTTCCACAGGTGAAAAATTACGGTTTCGAGTCAGGCAAGTCTACTCATGCAGATCGTATCGAAACGATCCGTTTTGTTCAGAAAGAATACGGTATCACGATTGATCCACATACTGCGGATGGTATCAAGGTTGCGCGTGAGCATCAGCGAAAAGGCGTTACCATGATTGTGCTGGAAACGGCTCAGGCGGCCAAATTCAATGAGACGATTTTCGAGGCGCTGGGCAGAAACGCCGCAAGGCCGGCAGGTTTTGAAAGAATCGAGGAATTGCCGCAGCGCTTTACTGTGATGCCGATCGATGACGGAGAGGTCAAGAAATTCATTGCCGAAAGGACAGGACTCTGAATCGGTCTGCCGGATCGGACTGGACGGCATTGTCAGAAAATCGCCGGATGGGAAAAACATGCTGACTGTTGATGAAGCGCTTGCCAGATTGCTTGAAAATATCTCTCCTGTAAATGGGACGGAAACGGTTTCCCTTTTGCAGGCGAATGGTCGTGTCCTGGCTGAAAACCGGTATTCGGATGTAGCTGTTCCCAATACGGACAATTCTGCCATGGACGGTTATGCCTTTCGGTTCAGTGATGTAACCGGTCCGGAAACGGTACTGCTCATCCGGCAGAGAATTCCGGCGGGGCATCCGGGAGGTGGACTTGGCCCTGGCGAGGCAGCACGGATTTTTACGGGGGCGCCGTTACCGGATGGCGCCGATACGGTGATGCGGCAAGAGTGGTGTCTGGTCGAGGGAAACAGACTGAAATTCGAACGTCTGCCCGTGAAAGGAGAGTCCGTCAGGCAGGCCGGGGAGGATGTCGAAAAGGGTGATATGGTGTTGAGTGCCGGAACCCGTCTGCAGGCAGGGCATATCGGTATAGCCGCTTCGGTGGGACTGACGCATCTGCCGGTTGTCAGAAAGCCGAAAGTCGCGTTGATGTCGACGGGAGATGAGCTGGTTTTGCCGGGGGAGTCGCTTTTACCGGGAAAAATATACAATTCCAATCGGTATACACTGAGAACATTGCTGGAAGATTTCGGTTGTGAGGTGTCCGATTTCGGTATCGTTCCGGATGATTTTCAGATGACGTGTTCGATGCTGGTTGATGCGGCGGCCGGGCACGATCTGATACTGACGTCCGGCGGCGTTTCCGTCGGTGAAGAAGATCATGTCAGGGCGGCGATTGAAGCGGAAGGAAAAGTGCATTTCTGGCGAATCGCCGTCAAACCCGGAAAACCGCTTGTATATGGTGAAATCGGTTGTCCATCAGGTATCCGGAGAAATGTCGCCATTATCGGATTGCCTGGCAATCCGGTATCCAGTTATGTGACTTTTCTGTTGTTTGTCCGGCCTTGTATTTTACGAATGCAGGGAGTGTTCGATGTGATGCCGAAAACAGTGCGGGTCAGGGCTGCCAGCTCGCACGACAGGGCGGATGAGCGCAACGAGTTCCTGCGTGCCAGACTCAATGAGAGGGGGGAAGCCGAACTGTTTGACAATCAGGGGTCAGGAGTCCTGTCGTCTGTCGTGTGGGGAGACGGGTTGATCGACAATCCGCCGGGCAGAACGATCAATGTGGGTGACTGGGTGAAATTCATTCCATTTGCCGGGTTTTTCCGTTCATGAAAGTCAGATTGCGTTATTTCGCCAGTGTTCGTGAGGCACTGGGCGTTTCGGAGGAGTGGGTGGATGTTCCTGAAGAAGTCCGGACAATTGGCGATCTTCGGCGATATCTGATGAAAAGAGGGGAACCCTGGAGTGATGTTCTTGAAAAAAAGAACGGATTGCGAATGGCATGTCAGCTGAAAATGGCCGATCTGGACACCATTCTGACCGAGGATTGTGAAGTCGCTTTTTTCCCTCCGGTGACTGGTGGGTAACTTTTGGTGTTTGAAATATAGGAAAATTACTGAAACGAAAAAGCCGGCGTGAAGCCGGCTTTTTCGTAAAAGGAAGACTTACTTGATCTTTGCTTCCTTGTAAGGGACATGCTTTCTTG